>OLWA01000237.1_pt1 | contig 72477 bp, 69 predicted proteins | sample 1673251 | NCBI WGS metagenome assembly OLWA01 (sample SAMEA3178937, study PRJEB25190) | human gut metagenome | biome: human gut; feature: human-associated habitat; material: faeces | place: Austria | collected 2013 | reverse complement strand
CAGCAACTCCATGACCGAGCTTTACACCATGCAGCGTTACCTTCAGTATGAACGCTTGCAAGAGCTGAACATGACCCACTTCGACTGCTGGGCTTCCCGCTTTGGGGAGACCGTCACAGCATTGGAGCTGGCACCGGAGGGCACCGGCTACCGGGCACGCACACGCTTTTCCAAGTTCTTCAACCTGCCGGAGCTGATGAACCTATTCAAAGAGGTGGCCGACATCAAGACCGCCGATCAACTGCACCTGCCCACGCCCCAGGTGGAGTACCACAACGTAGTGGCCCAGCCCACCGACATCCAGAAAGAGATGGTAAAGGCTCTCTCCGAACGTGCGTCCGAAGTACACCGGGGCAGCGTGGACCCGTCGGTGGACAATATGCTCAAGATCACGTCGGATGGGCGAAAGCTGGGCCTGGATCAGCGGATCATCAACCAGATGCTGCCGGACGAACCGGGCACCAAGGTCAACCAGTGCGTGGACAACATCATGCAGATCTGGCGGGATGGCGAGGCCGACAAGCTGACCCAGCTGGTGTTCTGCGACATTTCCACGCCCCAGGCCAAACCCGCCAAAAAGGTGGCGAAGGCGCTGGACAACCCGACCCTCCACGCTTTGGAGGACGCGGTGCCGCTGCCGGAGCCGGAACCGGCCTTTACGGTCTATGAGGACATCCGGCAGAAGCTCATCGCGAAAGGTGTGCCCGCCGAGCAGATCGCCTTTATCCATGAGGCCAACACCGAGGTGCGCAAAAAGGAGCTGTTCTCCAAGGTCCGCACCGGCCAGGTGCGCGTTTTGCTGGGCAGCACCGCCAAGATGGGCGCGGGCACCAACGTCCAGGACCGCCTGGTGGCGCTGCATGATCTGGACTGTCCGTGGCGGCCCGGCGACCTGGCCCAACGAAAGGGCCGCATTGAGCGCCAGGGCAACCAGAACGAGACTGTCCATGTGTACCGCTATGTCACCGAGGGGACGTTTGACGCCTACCTCTGGCAGACGGTGGAAAACAAACAGAAATTCATCAGCCAGATCATGACTTCCAAATCGCCGGTGCGAAGCTGCGATGACGTGGACGAAACCGCGCTGTCCTTTGCCGAGATCAAGGCGCTGTGCGCCGGAGACCCGCGCATCAAGGAGCGTATGGACCTGGATGTGGACGTGGCGCGGTTGAAATTGATGAAGGCCGACCACCAGAGCAAGCAGTACCGCCTGGAGGATCAGCTGCTCAAAACCTTCCCGGAGGAGATCGAGAAAAACAAAGGATTTATCGCCGGACTGGAAGCCGATATGAAAACGCTGGCGGAACACCCGCACCCGGAGGACGGCTTTGCCGGGATGGAAGTCCGTGGCGACACCCTCACCGACAAGGAAAACGCCGGGGCCGCGCTGCTGGACGCCTGCAAGGAGGTCAAAGGGACCGACCCGGTGCCGGTGGGCAGTTACCGGGGCTTTGCCATGTCGGTGTCGTTTGACGCTTTCCGGCAGGAGTATATGCTCCTGCTGAAAGGCCAGATGACCCACCGGGCGACGCTGGGCACAGACCCCCGTGGAAATCTCACCCGTATCGACAATGCGCTCAGTCAGATGCCCCAGCGGCTGGAGGCGGTGAAGAACCAGCTGGACAATCTCTACCAGCAGCAGGCCGCCGCCAAGGCGGAGGTGGGCAAGCCCTTCCCCTTTGAGGATGATTTGCGGGTAAAGTCCGCCCGGCTGGCCGAGCTGGACGTACTGCTGAACATGGACGGCCGGAGCCGCCCTGCGCCGGAGACGATGCTTGCCAAGAGCAGCCGCCCCTCGGTGCTGGAGGGTCTGAAACGCCCGGTGCCGCGCAATCCCGAAAAGAAACCCAAACACCACGAACAGGAGGTGCGATAAGATGAATACCGACAAAAACGCGGTCCTCTATGAGAAGATGGCCGCCGAGCAGGACAAATTCCGGGACTGGCTGAAAAGCCAGCCCCCGGAGGAAATCCTAAAGCATACCTATGAGTACACGGTCCGGGAGGACATTCTGGTGGCAATGGAGGAGTTGGATCTGCCCCAAAGCCGGGCCGCCGCGCTGTTGGCGTCGCCGTCCCCGCTGGCCGATGTGTACAAGGAGTTTGCCGACCGGGAAACTTCCTACATGGATGTGGTGCGGGACAGCATCGAGCAGCGGGCCGAGGCGGCACTGGACACCCAGCGGGAACTGCCGCTCTACCGGCACGACGCCGCCTATGCCCGTGAGCAGGGCGACCTAGATTTGTACCGGGCGTCCCGCCGCGCCAACATCGCCTGCAAGGAGGCCATCGAGGCGTCCCTTTCGGAACATTACCGGGACAACCGGCTGGGCAAAGACGCGGTGCCCCAGGTGATCGAGCAGTTCGGCTATACCCGCACCCTCTATGTGCTGGCAAATACCGTGCAGCAGAAAGAGTGGGATGAGCGTTTCAGCCCGGCCAACAAGGCGTGGGCCAAGACGGTGGACATCCCGCCCAACCCGGACGGCTTTGGCGGCGAACGCAACCTGGACTTTGTGGTGGACAGCCACTCCGGCCTGGTCGATCTGTTCTTGAGCCAGGCGCGGCAGGACTATCTGCGGCTCCAGCCGCTGACACCGGAGGAGATTCACGCCGAGGCCGCCCGGCTGTTGCAGGAGCTTCGTGCGCCGGATACGCCCAACAGCCCTCACGGCACCCATTACATGGCCCGCGTTTCGCCGGATTTTCTGGCCCGCGCAGGCACCCAGGCCCACGACCAGCTGATGGCGCTGCTGCCGTTCCGCAGCCTGGCGATCACCGGCATGAAGGACCTGCCCGGCACCTATGTTACCATTCTGGCCAGCGAGGATCGTTCCAAAGAGCTGCGCCAGCGCCGCCCTTCGGTCCGCCGCCAGCTGAAGCAGGAGCCGCGTTCCACTGAAAAGAAAGCGCCCGTTCATAAGAAACAGGAGCCGGAGCGGTGAGCGCCCCCAAGCGCAAGCGGGAGGTACAGCTGAACTTCCGGGTTTCGCCGGAGGAACTGGCGCTGATCGAGCAGAAGATGGTCCAGCTGGGGACAAAGAACCGGGAAGCCTATCTGCGCAAGATGGCTCTGGACGGCTATGTGGTGCGCCTGGAACTGCCGGAGCTGAAAGAGCTTGTCTCCCTGATGCGCTATTCCAGCAACAACTTAAACCAGCTGACCCGCCGCGTGCATGAAACCGGGCGCATTTACGACGCCGACCTGGAGGATATATCCCGGCGGCAGGAGGCTTTGTGGGACGGGGTGCATCGGATATTGACCCAGCTGGCAAAGCTGTCGTGACAGGGGCATACGCCCCGGCTTTGAGGGAGGTCCGGCGTGTGCGTGCGGCTGCGCCGGGCCTCCCTCTTTTTTTCTTTGCCCGTATCGTTGCACTTTTACAAACCACAAGCGATAATATCATCAGAAACGGAGGTGAAGGCTGATGTTGACATTTGAAAATATCTTGGAGTTGTTTCAAGAGTATCTGCTGTGTGACCCGGAGGAAGAAGTCCTCTCATGCAAACGCGGCTATGTCCGATTGACCTGGAACAAGGATTCCCGCTACTGCGTGGATGGCATCCTCTGCCGGACCCCGGAGGAACTGTTTGACCTGCTGCTCACGGATTACCAGGACTATGAATTGCTCCGCCGGACGAAAGGCCGCCGGGAGGTTACAGAAGCCGACGAAAAAGCCGTGGAGAAGCTGTGCCAGCCCTACCTGGACTGGCGGAAGGGGGCGCTGAAATGAGAGCTGTGCTGTTTATTTTGAAATTGGGGCTGAAAATCCTTGCCGCGCCGGTGGTGCTGGCGCTGATGCTGTTCACCTGGCTGTGCTTCGGACTGCTGTATGTGTCCAGCTTCATCTTCGGCTTGGCCTCCACGGTGGTGGCGCTGCTGGGGGTCGCGGTGCTGGTGGCCTACTCGCCGCAAAATGGCGTGATCCTGCTGGTGATTGCCTTTCTGGTCAGCCCGCTGGGCCTGCCGATGGCCGCCGCCTGGCTGGTGAGCAAGGTGCAGGACCTGCGGTATGCGATCCAGGACGCGGTGTATGGCTGAATAGGAAACGCGGAAGTGCCGGGAGTGAGTGCCCGGCATTTTTGACTTTACTTTTGTGCTAATTTTGTAAATAAGATTAGCACGAAAGGAAAGTTTAGCCTTATCGTAACGGTGCAAAGTGAGTAAGACGTTTCTTCGTGTGTTTTTGGCGTTTTACTTTCTGCGAGAAATAGGATATACTGATAGATAAGAGCAAACCGGCAGCATGGTATGCCGATGAAATAAGGAGGGATTCTATGGCGAACCAACTGACGCCGAACAATCCGTTGGTCCAGGAAATCCGGGAGCTGGTGAAAAACGCAAGAACCACTGTGGCACAACAGGTCAACACCCAACTTTTGTCCACTTACTGGCAGATTGGCCGTGCGATTGTGGAATACGAGCAGCAAAGCCAGCTCCGGGCTGAATACGGCAAGCAGACATTGAAGGAGTTGGCAAAGGAGCTGACGAGAGAATTGGGAAAAGGATTCTCGCGGTCAAATCTCCAAAATATGAGGGCCTTTTATCTGGCGTATGAAAAATGCCAGACAGTGTCTGGCAAATTGTCCTGGTCCCACTATTGCGAACTTTTAAGCATTTCTGATGCAAATAAACGCAGCTTTTACGAAAAGGAGGCTGTCAATTCCAACTGGTCTGTCCGCGAACTGAAGCGTCAGATCGACAGCTCCCTTTATGAGCGCCTGCTGCTGTCCAACGGAGACGCCAATAAAGAAAAGGTCCTTTCTCTGGCGCAGAAAGGAATTGAGATCAACCAGCCAGCCGACATTATCCGCGATCCGTATGTATTTGAATTTTTGGGTGTGCCGGAAAACAAGCCCATGTTGGAAAGCGACTTGGAGAAGGCTCTGGTAGCGCAGATCGAAAAGTTCCTGCTGGAGCTGGGGCGCGGTTTTATGTTTGTGGGAACACAGCAGCGGGTTACATTAAACAATACCCACTATTATGTGGACATGGTGTTCTACAACAAAATCTTGCGGGCGTATGTTTTGATTGAGCTGAAAACCACAAAACTGACGCCGGAAGCTGCCGGACAGCTCAATATGTATCTGAACTACTATGCCGCCGAAGTCAACGACCCCGATGACAACCCGCCTATCGGCATCATTCTCTGCACCGAGAAAGATAGTGTGGCGGCGGAATATGCGTTGGGCGGTCTTTCCAACAACATTTTTGCATCCCGCTATGTTCTCTATATGCCGGACAAGGAGCAGCTGATCGCCCAGGTGGAAGCTGTCTTGAAAAACTGGCATGAGAAAAATGATGGTTCTGCCCATGAATGAGAAAGAGCTGATTGGGAAAGTTCATTCGTCGGTCTACCACCAATGTCAGCGGCGAGGTTACGCCGCCCCGGTAGATGTGTTGATGGACATTGGCGTCCTGCCAAAGCAAAAGTATGAGGATTGGCGGTTCGGAAAGGTAGATTACCTGGAACGGGTCTGCACGGTCAATTTGCGAAAGCTGTCTTTCATCATGCACCAGATGCGGGTGTACGCGCAGAAAACTGGCTTAAAGCCTTCTTTCTGTTACTACAAGCGATGGGGCGTGAAGAAGAAAACCGGCCAGGGGCATAAGCCGGTTATCCCGTTGCGGTTCAGCAAAAGCGGTAACCCGGAAGTTGAAAAGTGGTATGCGACCCACTTTGTAGACAGCAAGCGGATTGCAGAACTGAAAACGCAGCAGCAATCGAATATAGACCAAGTTCAATGAAACAAGGACAGCTTTTACAGAGCCGTCCTTTTTCTTTTGCCTGTTGCTATCTTAATTTTTGAGGAAGGAGGGCACCCACATGGCCACCACCCGTATCATGCCGCTGCACGCCGGCAAGGGCCGCACGGTCGGCAAGGCCATCAGCGACATCATCGACTATGTAAAAAATCCAGAAAAGACCGACCACGGCAGGCTCATCACCAGCTACCAGTGTGACAGCCGCGTGGCCGACGCTCAGTTCCTGCTGGACAAGCAGACCCACGCCGCCCGCACCGGCCGGGTGCGCGGTGCGGACGACGTGATCGCCTACCATCTGCGGCAGTCCTTTGTGCCGGGCGAGATCACGCCGGAGGAAGCCAACCGCCTGGGCGTGGAGCTGGCCCGGCGATTCACCAAGGGCAAGCACGCTTTCATCGTCTGCACCCACATCGACAAGGCTCACGTCCACAACCATATTATATGGAACTCCACCACGCTGGAATGTGACCGCAAGTTCCGCAACTTTTGGGGCAGCACCCGCGCTGTCCATCGCCTGAGCGATACCATCTGCATCGAGAACGGCTACTCCATTGTGGAGGCTCCCAAGCGGCGCGGCCAGAGCTACAACAAATGGCTGGGCGATGCGGCCAAGCCCTCCCATAAGGAGCAGCTGCGCCAGGCCATCGACCGGGCGCTGGCGCAGAAACCGGCCAGCCTGGAGGAGCTGCTGCGCCTGCTGGAACAGGACGGCTTCACCGTTCACCGGCGCGGCAAAACCATCTCCATCAGCGCAGAGGGCTGGGGCAACAACGTCCGCTTTGACCGGCTGGGGGACGGCTACACGCTGGACGATCTGCTGGCGGTCCTCTCCGGCCAGAAAGAACATACGCCCCGCAAGCAACCTGCCCCGCAGGCCGCCCCGCCCAGGGTCAATCTGCTGGTGGACATCCAGGCGAAATTGCAGGCCGGGAAAGGTGCCGGGTATGCCCGCTGGGCCAAGGTGTTCAACCTCAAACAGATGGCGCAGACCCTCAACTACCTGTCCGAACACGGGCTGCTGGATTATGCCGATCTGGAAGCAAAAACAGCAGAGGCGACGGCCCGTTACAATGCGCTGTCCGATCAGATCAAGGCCGCCGAGAAGCGCATGGCCGAGATTGCCGTGCTGCGCACCCACATCGTCAACTACGCCAAGACCCGCGAGACCTATGTAGCCTATCGCAAGGCTGGATATTCAAAGAAATTCCGGCAGGAGCGTGAGGAGGAAATCTTGCTGCACCAGGCGGCCAAGGAAGCCTTCAACGAGCTGAATGTGAAGAAGCTGCCCACCATCAAGGAGCTTCAGACCGAGTACGCCCAGCTGCTGGCGGACAAGAAAAAGGCTTATGGAGAGTACCGGCAGGCCCGCGCCGCCATGCGGGAGCTGCTGACGGTCAAGAACAATGTGGATCGGGTCCTGGCGATGGAGCAGACCGAACCGCAACAGAAAGAAAAAGACCACGGCCAGCGGTGAGCTGGTCGCGGTCAAAAGCGTTCGCAAGAACGCGCAGCCACAGATTGAAAATCTGTGTTCCAAGGGGGCTTGGGGGACTTCCCTCAACAAGCGCGTGGGGCTATCTGGATAGCCACAGGCATCGCTTGCCAGTATTATCGGAAATTTCTGATAACCAAATTTATCCCTTGTGCATTTGATTTGTTATTTATGAGGTATGAAGGATGATGGATTTCTTTACTGGATACAGCGAAAAAACGATCTGCGTGGTCTCATTTTCCAGATTTTCATATTCGTTTTCATTCCAGTCGTATTCAATGATCTGATATGGAATTGTTAGTTCAATATCATGTCCTGGAAGCATTGTGCCTGCCGTCGGTTTGTCGGGGTTTAATAATTGAAACAGGGGGATGTAACACATATAAGTACAAGTGTAATTTCCCAACTGTAATAGCATTTGGCCAGCAAAATCGACATCGACATTTTGCTCTGATACGTTTTTTGCATACATTGTAAATACAATGATTTTTGAATGAAGGCCGTATGCCTTTACATGGAGAGGGTCTATATTAAATTGTTTGCAGAATTCATCTTCACTAAGTACAGCATAATCCGAAAGCGTGTATTCCACACCATTGTGAAAAACAGGCTCATTCAGTGAATGCGTATCCAAAACCGGAGCCGGGCACTCAGCATTCACGACATGAAATCTCCATACAAAAACGGAAGCAATTACTACAATAACGAGAAAGGCGGAAATTACTTTTCTAAGGCGATTACTTTTGACTGCCCGCATAATTTTCCCTCCTCAAGAAAAATCACAGTATCGGCTAGCTGGTATAATTCTTCGGTATCGTGGCATGTAAGAATAATTAATGCCCCCCGCTCCTTCTCGTGGTGTAAAAGATTGCTTATTTGGGGAACGCCTTTTTCGTCAATTGCATTAATAGGTTCATCCAGAAGAATCAGTTTTGGGTGTTCCATAATGGCACAGGCGATTCCTAGACGCTGTTTCATCCCTAACGAATATTTTCTATAGGTGCGTCTGTCTTTGGGATCGAGGCCAACGGCAAGTAGTGCTTCATCTATCTGTTCCCGTGGTGTGCCACCTTTCAAACTTGCAAGAAGCTCTAGGTTTTTCCTGCCTGTATAACCGGGAAGAAAAGCAGGGTTTTCAATCAACACACCAATGCTTTCCGGTGAGGAAATGTCTTTGTGCAGAACTTTGCCATCCCAAACAACGGAACCGTCTGATAATCGAATCAATCCGGCGATAGCGCGCATCAACATGGTTTTCCCGCTTCCATTTTTTCCTTTGATTCCATATATATGACCGGAGGATAGGGATAGAGAAATGTCGTCTAGCACGGTCACGCCCTTTATCTTTTTTGTGACGTGGCTCAGTTCGAGAATCATATTGTTATTCACCCTCTTACTAATAGATCTTTTTTGGGCAATACGGTGAGACCAACTACAAGGCTGACAAAGATGACGCATAGGCAAACCGTAACGGTCTGCTGAAAAGTAGTGCCAGAACCTTCAAACGAATAGGAACGCAATAACATTGTGTGACTTGTGAATAGAAGCGGTGAATCCGAAAACGCACCAGCAATCACAAGTGACAACAGAACGAAAAATGCAAACCATGCATTCGTTAATAATTCAATAACTTGCTGAAGCAATCCCATTGCAGCCCATACAAAAAATGGAGTTAAAAGCAACGTAAAAATCTGAATACCTTCTTGACCAGGCCAAGGTTCAATGGCCGGAAGCGCAAGTCCCATATAATCGCTTGGAGATAAACCTGCCTGGACGATAAAAGAGAAGCCAGCTGTTATAATGAAGGCTGTGAAGCTGTACAAAATAGAGACAAATAGGCAAAATGCACTATGCGCATACCACCAAATTCTTCGCTTGGGAAGCCTTGTAAATAATTCGTATCCGTATGCACCCAAGCAACTCTCTGTAGTTCCACCGAGTGATATGAGCAACAGTAAATGCTGCATCAGATATACGATAGGAATCTGAAACGTATTTGCTCTGTCTGGTATAAACGGGTAAGTCCCTTCAAAAGAATGGGCAAGTTGATCCCAAAACGACGGTGTAACTCGGCTTTCGGGGAAATTCTGCAGATATAATTGGCTATAATAGGAAAAGTCGGATGCAATAAAAATCAGTGCAACCCCAATTACCAAAACAAGTAAGCGCGTTCGATGAATTTGCAGCTCCAGTCGTAATGCTCTAAAAAACATCTCGATTCCTCACACAAGAAAAAGCACATAAGCCAACGGACAAAAGAAGTATGAAAATAGCTTCCAGACACATAACGGTACTGGAGAGGGCAATGCCGACATAAGGAGTTATGATGAAATCTGGCCGGTAAATAGTTAGCCCTAAGAAATCAAAGAGATATGTCAACGCGTAAAAAAGCACGGTAGGCCCAATCAATGCAAAGAAAGCGTTTCTAACAAGGCCAGCTACAAAGATCGAAACGGAAGCAAATGCAGCAAGGAAAACAGCGTCAAACAAATTGTACAAAATCAAATAGGCCAGCGGATGCTGTGCATAAAAAGATGCGCCGACATGTCCAACCGTCATTAGTGGAAATGAAAAAGATGCAATTTCAGGCGGAAGAACCGGCAAAAACATCATACTGAAAAGCATTTGGCCCGTCGTTGCAAACATGACGACTAAAAAAGCCCCAATAAAGACTGTAATGTACCGTGATGCGTAAATAATTTGACGGGATGTCTTGATCGCTAAGTTTTTGATATATCCTGTGCGCAAGTCCTGCGCTAAAGCAGCTCCATACGGTAGAGTTGTGAGAAATGGTAGAAGAGCGAAGAGGAGTGTGGACGGAAGAGTCACGCCATCAGCACTGATGCATCCATTGTAAACGGAGTAGGGATAACTATAGGCGATTGTCTGATTTTGCAACGCTTCCAGGCTGCGATAATGTTCATGTACATTTAGCCCCAAACACCAGATTCCCAATAGCGCACTCAAGATAAGTGCTGCTTTGAATGCAAAGCCGTGTATCATACGGTATAAGTCCAATCGGAGCATATTTTTCATTGCAATCACCTTTTTTCTAATGTGGGCAGTTTGATATAGATGTTATCACAATCGAACATATCTTCAGTCCAAGCCTGCGCGTTCAGATAAATTGGAGAGTAAGTTAAAAAGCCTGAACCGACTTCGAAGGCAACGGTGTACGTTTCTGATTGACCAATTGCAAGCGATACTTTTGAATAATCAGAATTGTGCGGGTGAGGGTCAGTCACATGATCTTGGTAACACATTTCACAGCTTTGAACATAGCAATCTACAGAAAATGCATTAACTGACATGGCATTAAGAAATAAGATTCCCTCTACGTTACTGTTATTCCTTACATTAATTTTCATGAAAATATAGACTGGATCTTTTGGATATGTTGAAAGTTCATAATCATTGTTTATCATGTTGTCAGTTGAGTCTTCATACCAAACGTCTTGTAGAGTAAAAGTGGCTCCCATAGAGTCCCAGCTAGAATCAACACCTTCCAAAACATGGCCCTCATCCAATGCAACTTGATATTCTTCCGAATCATATTGCTGGAGAGGATCATAAACATCTTCATTTGCGAGTTCTTCAATACTATAACATTTCAAGTTTGGCGTATTACCAAACTGGGCATCAACCGAAGTGACATCAATTGTGTCGGATGGGGCAGAGTTGGCTGTACTGGAATGATCAGATGCGGAACCTGCATTTTCGGATATAGGGGGTAGATCCGATGTATTTGGCAAATTACTAGATGGATTTCCTGTGCATGCACAAAAAGAAAAACACACGCCAAGCAAAAGCGCACTCATTTTACACAAATGATATTTTCTTTCCACCATAAGATATGATTCTCCCGTCCTGTTCAAATTATAAAAATCAAGGCAACCCCTATCCAGCTATTACACGGTTCGATAGGGGTCACCTTGTTCATAACTTACTTGTGTCATAGTTTCTGTACAGAGAACCAAGCTGTCTGTACGATTACAAAAAGGTCAAATCTGAACAACTCCAGATTGGGGAACACTGTCGGGACTCCATTCGCCGCGCATGGTTACAGCTTTAGGAGTTTTGAAACTCAGCGCTGCCCACGTGTAACCATTTTCCTTTACACTATTATAGATAAAGTACTGAGTTCCAACACTCATGTATCTATTAGAAGGTTCAGCAGAATTGCAGAAGGCCCAGGCACTAGTAGGATTTTCGGAGTATCCGCCACGTGCATTAACATATGCATAAGTAACGGAACTGTTAGAGGTGTGCTGAATTTGACAGTAGATGGAAGTGGTGTTATCCTTTTGCGCTGCTTTATTTATCAATGCTTGACCAGTTGAATTGACAGTTGTAAAACGGAAGCTCCGGTTATCAGATGTTGCTGATGCACCCAAAGACACAAAAACAGAAAGCATCATCGCGAGCAGCAGAGCCAACGCGATCTTCGCCAAGTTTGTTTTCTTTGCGGTATCCATAACTTTTCCTCCAATCATTATTTGTTTGGTGAACAGGATGCATGAGATGGAAGTTAACAAAATTGTCTGCGGATATCAGCCCTCCTTCTTTGGTGAAATTAGGTGAAGTATCTTCTGGCCAGAAGATAAAGGATGCCAAGATTGAATAGAAACTTTTCATGTTGAGGCAAGTATACCCGTAAAGCATTGGGCTGTCCAGTAATTTTGCCTATTTGCATGAAAAAGTGCGCCATATGCAAAAAACGACCTGATGTGAATCAGGTCGTTTTTTCTATGATCGGCGTATGAAGAAGCACATAACGGAATATCAATGAACGAATTGCTCGATTATCCGTGCTAAAAGCTCCTGCTGTTGTCTGGTTAACTTGGGGTTATGGTTGGCTGGACGAGCAAGTTCTTGAATCAATTCGGTAACAAGTTCGATTTGTTCTTCCTTTAGCCCCTTCACAGATATAACGTTTGCTTTTTCGCCACATGCCAGGTAATCAAGAGAGACGTTCAGGACATCAGCCAGAGACTCCGCCACTGACAGAGAAGGAATTCCCATATCGTTTTCGTAGTTGCCCAATGTAGAACTGGAAATTTGAACTTTCTGAGCCAATTCAATCTGAGATAGCCCACGCGATTTGCGCAGCTTTAACAGCCGCTTACTGAAATCAAACATACCAGCCCAGCCTCCTGTAACCTGTACAATTATTGTACTGTTTGACAGGGGCAAAATATTGGAATACTATATACGATAATTCCATATTTTTAAGGAATTTTCGTCTGCGATTTGACAGAAAGGTTTTTGGGGACTATGGTGAGAAAGACTCTTGTGCATCTGATGACTGATGTTTGGACAGTTTATAAGGAGGATCGACATATGAAGGTTCTAGTGTGTGACGATGAACCCCTATTTGCGGAAGGATTAAAGCAGAACATTCTCAACATTCTTGACAAACCGACATGGCGTGTGTCTGTTGATTGTGTTTCGGACTTGGAACAAATGGCCAAGATCAATGCAGAGCAGTACGATGTCGCTTTCCTGGATATAGATATGGGAAAACTGAACGGCATAGAGCTTGGCAGAAGGCTTCGAGTTTCATCATCAGATATAATTTTGGTTTTTGTGACCAATTATGTGCAGTATAGTCTAGATGGTTACGAAGTTCATGCACTTCGCTATCTGCTAAAAGATCATCTGGAAGAAAAACTGCCGGAGTGCTTAGATGCAGTTATAGCGGCTTACAGGAAAGAACGTAGACACATACGCTTTTCCAGCGAAAACAACGAGATAGACGTCATGCCAGTGCATATTGTATACGCAGAAACAGAGGGACGGCATCTTAAGATACATATGGTAAACGAATTACGCGCGGAAATGGTTGTGAGTATGACCATGAGCGATTTGACGGAGCTTCTACAGGAGCGAGGCTTTTTAAGAATTCACCAAAGCTATCTTGTAAATATGGCCTACATTCAACGAATAAAGAGTACAGGCGTATGGCTAAATGATGACACAAAATTGCCAATCAGTGCCAGAAACTACAAATATCTTAAACAGGAGTACCTACATTGGAAGGGGATGAAACGATGGCGTATGTAATCAGCACTTTGCTGAATAGCGTTCAGCTGTTAAGTTTCCTTTGGTTCTTCGATGGTTTTTTCGTGAGGAAGTATCAGGGAATTAGATTTTGGGTAATAGCCTTGATGTGGGATGCAGCAGTGTGCTTTTTACTAAACATTGAAGCATCTGTATTGAGTCCCGTTAAGGTGATTTCTGTCATAGCTTCAATTTTATTACTGAGTGTTTTGCTGTATGTTGGAGATTTGGCGTTTAAGGTGTTTTTATCCGTATCAGTCTATGCATTATTCAACCTCCTTGCTTATGTGCTGGAATTTGCTGTGATGGCGACCTATGGTATACCGAGAGAAATGTTGGTTAATGATCGGGTGCTATACACTGTGACGGGTTTTGTCGGCGGATTGTGCATGCTCGTATTATCTCAATTTGTCAAACACTTCCATTCCCCAGGGCAATACAACGAAAATAATCGCGTATGGACACTTATCACCACAGTGTTTCCCATTGCATCTATTCTTGTGTTACTTCTGCTCTATGCAGCGGTTTCACCATACAATGATAATCAGAGAACAACAAAGCAGTTCGCACTTGTCTGTCTTTGCGTTTTGGCCATTGCCAATATCATTGTCTTGGTACTTATTGACACGCTAAAGCGTAATACACAGGAGCATGAGGAGCTAGTTGCAATCAGTGAGAGAGAACGTATGCAGCGGGAAAGCGTGCTGGCGTTATCCGCGGCGTATGATGGGCAACGCCGATTGACACACGATTTTCGAAAGCATATCTCTGTTCTAACTGAGCTTATGGAAAAACGCCGATATGATGAGGCAACGCACTATATAGAGCAGCTGCAGGAGCAACAAACAGAAAGGATTCTGTTAGTTAATACGCATCACGCAACTATTGATGCGATTCTAAATCAAAAAGGATACGAGGCGGAAAAAAATAAAATCGATATCCGGTTTGAAGTGAATGATCTGTCGAGAATTCATATTAAGGCAACCGAATGCACAGTAGTTCTCGGAAATTTATTGGACAACGCTATCGAATCTTGTCAGAAATTTCCCGAAGATAAGCGGTGGATACAAGTGAGTGTCATATACAATAAGGGGGATGATAGGGAGCCGGGAAATATTTTCATCTCTGTGTTAAATCCGAGCCTGCCTGTAAAAATCGCAAACAATATGATTCGGACAACGAAAGCGAACCCCTCTTTTCATGGCTTTGGGTTAAAAAATGTAAAAGATATTCTTGATAGATACCACGCTGAGTACTATATGTCGTATGAAGATGGACAGTTTGTTTTTAGCTTGGAATGGCCAGACGAAAATTTGTGATATTTTGCAAATGCGCAGCATTTTTGTGCATTTGAGCAGATAAGGTGGACTTTCTCTTGTTAATGCAGTAGATTTATGACTAGGTTAGATCCAGTAGAAAAGAGATAATACCAATGGAAACTTTTGCTGAGGCAGTGACACAATTTTGTCTGCGAAAGCATTTGATTGACAGCCATCAAACGGAATGGTGTCACTACATGGTTGTGCGCCGCGCCATGAGCATCATATCCCTGCTTTGGCTGGTTCCTGTGGGCGCATTGCTCTCCAAGTGGTACATATCTTTGGCTTTTGTGTTAAGTTATCGCTTTCTGCGGTCTCGTACGGGCGGTTATCATGCAAAATCACCGCTTGGATGTATACTGAGTTCTACATGCTTGCAAATTACAGGAATGTGTTTTGTGTCCTGTACCAAAGGATTGCTCCGTATTGCGGTTTTATTTGTGATTTCATCAATCATCATTATCCGGCAAGCTCCGGCGAACAATGCTGAACTGCATTTGACCACAGAGGAAATTCAAGCCCTGAAACCACGAATCAAAATGCGATTGCTTATACTTTTTACCTTGATGCTTGCCTTTAGTCTTATGCTGCCCCGGATTGCTGTTTGCATTTCTTTTGGAGTGGCAGTAACCGCAGCTTTACTGCTCCTTTCTCGAATGGGAATGGGTGCTCAGTAGAAATAATAACAAGAAAGGATGAGTTATATGTCCTCCATGAAAAAAAACGTTTACAAAGCTGCCAAGTCTGTAGTTCAACACTTGGTTAAAGCAGAAGCGCAGGATTGGCCGCCGTATACAATGTGCGGACTCTACCAGCCACGGCGGCCGAACATGACACAGTCAAGTGCTCAAAAGACAGAAAAAAGGGAAAGTGAGAAGGAAAATCTCTGACCCCTTACGGTTCGCAGTAAGAACAAATTTCACTCCGGAGCCGACCAACTTAATCTCGACATCTTAGAGCTAAATTACAAATGGGAGCGCAGAGCCTGTCACCTGTTCGTCAGGAGGACTTTGCGCTTTTCCTATATATCCAGCACTTTTGATTCAGAGAAAGTGCAGCAAAGCACCATTTTCTGTTTGGCTCGGAATAGCTTGCCTAGTCTATGCATTGGAACGGCATTGCGGTTTGCGCTGTGAGCTATATAGCGCAAGGCAAATATTCACTTTCGCCGGCCCAGTATCCACCACGGTCGTTTTTTGCATTTGCACAGGCAGTCCATGCATATAAGCAAAAAACATAGATCTCTTCGAATCATAGGTGTATTTTTAGATCGAGATAAGCGATTGCCTTCCTCCAGATATGCTCGGCTTTAAGAAACAGGGGAAAACCATCCTTCTAGCCAGCCACAGCGCAAAGGGGATCAGCTTCCTCTGTGATACCGTCCACGAAAATGGACGCAGGGGCTTGATGGAGGGCCGGAAACGGAGCGAGAAAAGGCAACGTAAGTAAATAGGATTGCTGCTGTTGAACCGCGATGTTCAGAAGAGACATACGCGTGGAAACAATGCGCGGCTGTTCGGAGAAAAGACAAAACTTATGAATAGAAAAGAAGAGTCTCGCTGGGTACGTTGTCCTCTCTGTGGAGGAAAAACGAGAACGAAGGTATATGAAGATACCGTCTTGATAAAGTTCCCGCTTTATTGCCCCAAATGCAAGCGGGAAATCCGAATCGATGTTGTGAAATTGAAGATGGTCTTAAGCGAAGAGCCGGACGCATAAAGCGCAGAGCCTGCTACCCGTTCATCAGGTGCAGGCCCTGCGCTTTTCAGTTGCACTACTCGATGTTATATCCCTTGCTGGAACGCAAAGCTGTCAAGACCGCCTTTATGACGGGAAGCAATGTATGGGCTTCTTCTTCGCTGCATTCGTTAACCAGGGCATGAAGCTGACGAATAGCAAAACTGTCGGTTTGCGGAGCATCATCAAAAATCTCTCGCGTGTCTATTTTCAAAGCGCGTACAACAGCGTAAAGCGTCTTAAGAGTAGGATTTCCGCAGCCCTGCTCAAAAGTGATAATAGTGCGCACATCGGTACCGCTCTTTTCAGCAACTTCCTCTTGTGTGAGGTCGAGTTCAGTACGGGTTCTCTTTACAACAACAGCTAAGCGCCGGGCATATTCTGGCATCCTGATTCACCTCGGATATATTTTACAATACACCTCGTTTCGTTATAATTCATTGAGCATCATGTTTAACATGATGCATATTGCATATTGAGGAAAGCGCCCGGAAATTGCTATGCGAGACATTTGTGACAGAGCGGATTCACATTTCAGTTTCTTGCACAGCGGTGGTATGCTTCAGTACCTGTACTCCATTGCAGAATAAATAATATGATTGGCGGCATGCCAGGCTGCCGCTCGCCTCCGCTATTCGGTTCATCCGTTTATAACGCTTGAATCGAAATGGAGGCACACAATGCAGGAAATCAATCTTCGAGATTTGTATCCCGATGTTTATAAAGAAGATATGCTCGTGAAGGTATCGGAGGACGTACTGGCCGTTATTACAGCTGATCATCGGGCGGATGCGGCCCATGAACGGCAGATGTACCGTTATAAGGCCCACTACTCCCTGGACTGCGACAACGGCATTGAAAAGGCGGCCATTCCGCATACATCTACCCCGGAGGAACTTTTGGAGGAAAAGCTGCAACGCGAGGAGCTGTATGCTGCGGTGATGTCCCTGCCCGAAAAGCAGGCAAAGCGTGTCTATGCGCATTTCTACCTGGGTATGACGGTGAGGAAAATTGCCGATGCTGAACGCGTGGATGCCAGCTGTGTCCGTCGTAGCATCCGAAACGGACTGAAGCGTCTGGCAAAAAAATTGCGGTAATTCCCAGTTACTGTACCCGTTTGGAGCTGTTTTTGTCAGTACCTATAAGAAGGATGTTTTTCTCCTTCATGGGTACTTTGACAACCGCATACACAACAGAACAGGTACATAACCCGCGCAGGAGCGAGTGAGAAGCGACGCCAGGATGCTTACAGCCAGGAGGTGAAATAGCTGCCAGCGGAGCGCCCACCGCCTTTCTCAGATACGGCTTCGGCACGCTGTACGCGATGATCGCGCGGGGGCTTAAAGATACTTCCTCACGGCCCGCCAAAGACTTGGGGGGAACTCTGCGGCGCACGATACGAACGACGCCGCGGAGTTATGACAGCCGCGCCAGCGGAGACCAGTTCTGTTCCCGCTGCCTGGGATGCGTGGCAAATAGGGCAAAATCAAACAAACGTTTTACTGTCTGGCATAATTTGATGTCAGATACTATGGCGGCCATCGTAAACGGAGTGTCCCTCCCATTACGATGGCCGCTATCCATGTGACATTAAGTTAAAAGGAGACTGGACACATGGCAACTACAAAAAAATATTCCCCGGAGGTATCGCAACCCGAACGCATTGACTTTGAAATGGAGCCGGTTGTCTTGCCGCAGATCGCCAGCATCAAACAGGCCAGCGCCGTGATGGGGCTGCCGGTTTACTATCTGCGGCGGCTTTGCAAAGAGGTGCCTGGCATTGCTTTCCAATCCGGCGTGAAATGGTACATCAACCTGGGACGTCTGGCCGATTACTATAACGGCCGCTTGGCGGAGCCGAAAGCATAAAAACCTCGCTCTGTCAAGCATACTGTGTGACCTGGCGACAAACTTCCTCCCGGCAGAAAACTCGGCTATAGTGGGTGTCAGGAGGGTAACTCCAATACGCTAACCATAGCCCAGGAGGAAAAACGATGGCATCTGTAAAATTGATAACGCCCCAAAACAAACCAAAGTATTTCAAGCTGACGGCAAACGTTGTGGCAAACGGCGAGAAGAAACGGTACTATTCCCGGTTCGAGTTTGACCCCAAAGTGCTCAGGACCGCAAAGTCGAGATACGCTGCGGCGATGGCCGCGGCGGTCCGCTTTGAGTCGGAGATGCAGCAGGAGGCGTTAACCCCCAAAAAGGTAGAACCCGTTCGGACGTTTGTCGAGGTGGCGGAAGAGTACATCCAATCCTGCAAAGCAAGAAAGGCGCCTTCCGCCCGGCTGAGCGGCAATTACGATGCAAACAAAAACAAAGCAAACACAACAAACAACAAAGAAACCTACCTGCGAAAGCTGCAAACGGTGTGCCCCTGGTTCACCTCAATGGAGGTCAACAAGATCAGCAAAGGCGACTATGAGCGGCTGATGGACGAGATGGAGGTGATGGGGCCGTGCCGCCGTGAGCGGGCCACCCTGCGTCCGGGGGCGGAAGTGTACAAGACAGCCTCCTTCACAAAGCTGGCAGCGAAGTGCGATGTCACCCCGTATACGATGGCGGAAGCATTCCGCGGTAAGACCGTGAAACGGCATACCGCCGATGAGATCGCCAAGGCAATGGGGCAGCCCGTGGAGGCGCTGTTCCAGATCGAGGTGGTCGAGCACGCGCTGTCCCAAAAGACAATGCGGGAGTACGCGCTGTTTGCCCGCCAGGTCTTGCAGTATGCCGCCGAACACTACGGCAGCATGAAGCCGGAGTTTGCACTGCCGGCAAAAGGCAGCCGCCCCCGCTTTGTGGATTGCCTGCATGAAGACGAGGTACATATCCTGCTGAAAGAACTGGATCGGAGCAGCATGATTGAGCAGGCCGTGATCCGGGGCCTGCTCAACACAGGCGTCCGCCGCGGCGAGTTGGCGGGGCTGACCTGGGATGACATCGACTTTGCCGGATGCACCGTACACGTCTACAAGTCACTGCTGGTCATCAAGGAGTATGGGTATCAGCTGACCACCACCAAGGAATCGAACGACCGCTATGTGGATGTAGCGCCAGAGTATATGGAGTTCATGCAGCGGTACTACGACTACTGGAAGACAAAGAAACGGCTGATGGGAGCTAGCTGGCAAACTGCCATCGAGAAGAAGGATGGAAAGCACTATGCCTCCCTGCGCGCTCTGGCTGGCAATGATTTCGTGATCTGCAACGACCAGGGCTGGCCGCTGAATCCGGACGGCTACGCGGCAATGGTGCGCCGCGTGGGGGACAGGGCAGGGGTTCGTCACCTGCATCCGCATATGTTCCGGCACACCTTCGTCAGCCTGCTGATGTCCAACCCGGAGATCGACGTGGCCACGGTGGCGGCCGAAGCGGGCCATGCGCAGCCCAGTACAACCCTGATGATCTACACCCAACAGTATAAAAAACGGCAAAAAATGATCCGTAGCCAACTCAGCAAGGAATTATACGGCAAATAGTCGTTTTTTGAAATGGCCCGAAATTTTGGCTACCAAAATTTCACAGGTTTGGCTACCAAAAAAGAACGCGCAGCGTTAATAATAACGACTGCACGTTCTTTTTGTAAGTGGGCCAGGCAGGGTTCGAACCCGCGACCAATCGGTTATGAGCCGACAGCTCTGACCAGCTGAGCTACTGGCCCAAATGACGAAATCTATGAAGTTTTCGGTGCGGCTTTGGATGGCTTTGGTAGCCAATCGGTAGCCAAAACGGGGAAAATCAACAGGCGTTCATTTTGAAACAACGTAATACCGTTGGTTACAAAAGGAATTATGGTTGGTTCTGGCGGTTATGAGAATCACGAAAATCTTAAAATCCCGTTTTTCTTGTGCAACAGTGACAAATAGCATCGGCGCACGAGCAAGAGGCATTAGTTATTATGACGGATTTTTTAGTCCTATTTCGTAGTGAAAATCAGACTAAATCGCCAGGTTCATCGCCAGAAAAAAAGCTGGCGACGAAAATCGCCAAAAAAGACTCATTTGGTGCGATTTTGGCGATGAAAAAAGCTACTGTGGATTCGAGGCTTTTATGCCCCACCGTTTTTCTCATTATAAATCGTTCATTTTAGAATGTCAATATCGCCAACAAGGGGGAAGTGTACCATTTTAGTAGAATACCGACCCAGTGTTCCTCTCCCCCACACCCCCTCTCCAGCTGGCTGAAGAAACAGCCAACTGAAAAAGAGAATATCGGCTCTTATAAGCATCTTACCTGTCCACAGGCAAGGTGCTTTTTTAATTTCAAAAATCGGAGGTCATCATGGGCAAATATCAAAAAAATATTGAGGCTGCACGGCGCATCAGCGTCATGCAGTACCTTGAAACCTACCATCCCGGCGAGCTTGTCCGCAAAACAGACAAGGAGTATTGCACCAAGACGCACAGCAGCCTTGTTATCACGCCCGCAAATGGGCTGTTTCACTGGTTTTCGCAGAGCAAGGGTGGCAACAATGCACTCGACTATCTGGTAAAGGTTGAGGGCATGGACTTTGTCTCGGCGGTACGGTTGTTGAGTGCAATGGCTCCCGCGCCTGTTTCTATTCAGACGGCTAAGGCTTCTTCTCCCCAGCAACACACGACCCGCCCGTTTGAGTTACCCACCGCAGATCGAAACACCGAAGCTGCAACGGCCTATCTGATGCACCGTGGCATCAGCCCGAAAGTGCTGCGCTACTGTGTGGGTAGTGGAATCCTATACCAAACTACGCGCGGCAACTACCGCAACTGCGTTTTTGTGGGCAAAGATGAAAACGGCGTACCGCGCTCTGCTTTTCAGCGCGGCTGTCAAGGCAGCTTTCGCGGAGATGTCGCGGGCAGCCAAAAACAGTATGGCTTTCTGATTCCTGCCGAGATTGAAACCTGTGATACCGTAGAAATCTACGAAGCCCCTATTGATGCTATGTCCGGCGCGACGTTGCGGCAGTACAAGCATGATGCACCGTGGCGCAGCGTCCACTACTTGGCGCTGGGTGGGCTGAACCACCAGCCGATTGACTACTTTTTACAGCAGCATCCCGAAGTTAAGCGCGTGGCACTTTGCTTTGACCGTGATGAACCCGGCAGGAACTTTACAAAAATTGTGGCAAAAAGGCTGACAGAACGGGGATATATCGTGCAGGACACACCTCCGGCCATCGGCAAGGACTATAACGACTATCTGCTGGCGGCTCGTAGACTTATCAGCATGGAACGGTAAAGGAGAGGAATATGAAAACTATTGCAGTTGCAAACCAAAAAGGCGGCGTGGGTAAAACGACCACCACCGTAAATCTTGGCACAGCACTTGCGGCGATGGGCTACAAGGTGCTGTTGGTGGACGCCGACCCGCAGGGTGATTTGAGCAGCTATCTCGGCTATGCGGGCACCGAAAACGGCGCAACAATCAGCGACCTAATGGAATCTGTTATCAAGGACGAAAAGCCGCCAGAAGTGGTAATTCACCATGAAGAAAAGGTAGATTTCATTCCTTCCGACATTGGTCTGTCTGATATGGAAGTGAGCCTTGTAAACGTTATGGCGCACGAGAAAATCATGGAACAGGCATTGGAGCCGTTTAAGGATAAATATGACTACTGCTTGATCGACTGTATGCCCTCGCTGGGCATCATCACCGTGGCATCGCTTGTTGCGGCGGATCGAGTGCTGATTCCTGTGCAGGCACAGCATTTCGCCCTCAAAGGTCTGGTGTCCCTGTTCAAATCCGTCAACCAAGTAAAGCGCCGTATCAATCCCCGGCTGGATATTGACGGCATTGTACTGACGATGGTGGACAAGCGCACCAACCTATCCAAAGATGTATGCGCCGCCCTGCGCAGCGCCTACGGTCACGCGCTGAAAATCTACCGTGCAGAAATCCCGGTCAGTACGCGCACGGCAGAAAGCGCTGCCAGTACACATAGCGTGCTGACCTACGATGCCAACGGCCCGGCCAGTTTGGCATACAAAGCGCTTGCCAAGGAGGTGACGGAGAATGAGAGAGTACGGCAGCAACATCAATCTGCCCTCACTCGATAATCTCTTTTCGAGTGAGCAGGAACGGCAGGACGCAAAATTAGAGAAAATCCAAATTTTGCCGCTGACGGAACTGCATCCCTTTCGGAATCACCCTTTTCAAGTCCGTGACGATGACGAAATGGACAAAATGGTGGACAGTATAAAAGAATACGGCGTTATGACCCCTGCCATTGTCCGCCCTCGGAAAGATGGTGGGTATGAAATTGTAGCGGGCCACCGCCGCTGTCATGCCAGCCAGCGGGCGGGCGTGGAGACCATGCCCTGCATTGTGCGGGATATGGACGATGATACTGCTATCATTTTGATGGTAGATAGCAACTGTCAGCGGGAGCATATTCTACCGAGTGAAAAGGCGAAAGCGTATGAAATGAAATTGGCTGCTATTAAAAGGCAAGGGCAACGCCGTGATTTAACTTCTGGACAAGTTGTCCAGAAGTTGTCAGTGCAAGAAGTTGCAGATGGAAGTGGCGAGGGCTACAAAACAGTCCAGCGCTTCATCCGTCTGAACAAACTCACCCCCGAACTTATGAAAATGGTGGATGATGGCAAACTAAAAACCACTCCCGCCGTAGAACTTAGCTACCTTACCCCCGAAGAACAAGAGGACTTCCTGTCCTATATGGAATCCGAGGGTTGCACACCATCGCTGTCACAGGCGCAAAAGCTCAAAGAGGCCAGCAAGGGAAGCGTGTTGACATCCGAAAAAATCCAGCACATTATGGCCGCCAAACCGCCCAGTGTAAAGCCGCGTGACCCGCAGCTTATGATTCCCGTTGCAAAAGTTGAACGATACTTTCCGAAAGGCTTTACAAGCGACCAGATGCAGCAGGTTATCGTAAAACTGCTGGAAAACTACGCCCGTGCCCACCAGCACGGCAGCAGATGAGGGGGGGACACCGATGACAAGATTATTAGTTGTTGAACCCAGCTACTGCCCTTATCAAGCGGGTTTTTCCAGTGCGGCGACTGCGGTTTCCGAGGTAATCGAGGGTGAAAGCCAAATTCTAAAACCGTTTGGCACACCTCGCATCGGGCTGATATGCAGCAAAGCCCAAAGCCGGCTGAAATATAACAGGCAGGTCAATGACGAGGGAATTACCGTGCGCGGGCGATTTCTCATCTGCGGGCTAAATGGTGATAAAGTCGTGGGCCTATCCAAAGACCAGGCAGACCGATACAGCCGACTACTTTTTCTCCCGCAAGTCGAAGATATGGCAAGCGGTGAACTGCCCGCCGCAAAGGTACGCCCGCAGGATGAACGCTACGGGAACAAACTATCTTTTTGGGAAAGGTTGGAAAGATAATGGAAGAAAAGACAGATAAAGTAGTCGGCTACATCGAATATCTCGGTGCAGGCGGGATGATCGGTGAAATCGTTCCTTACACAAGCGTGGAGAAATTCAAGGATGAAATTCTGGATTCCTTGGATTGTGGGCGGCCAGTGACACCGGTTGTATTCTCAGATGAACTGGATGAGCCACTCCAATTTGATTCAGACACCTATTTTCCGTGGGGATTTCGCAGCGAAAAGCGAGTGCAAATCCCTTATGAAATCTATCAAACTATCAGGCGAGACCTTGTTTTTATGGAGTATTCTCCTGCGAGGCTTGCTGCCGGAGCAAAGGACTACGAACTCGTGTACAAGGGGCAGATGGAGCGTTGGGAAACGCTGGACAGCATTTATTCACGGCATAATCGGGATGACCGTCCAAACGCCAAAACTATGCGTTCCGTCTCTGTCAGCGATATTATTGTGACACACAAAGATAACGAGACACACGCTTTTTATGTTCAGCCGATTGGGTATAAGCAGGTAGATAACTTGTTGCCGGAACTTGAAAATGCCACACTGTCAAAAGCAGAACAGCACGAGCGATAAGGAGCAGCCTATGGCTAAATACGAAAATATCCGTGCGCTTGCCAAAAAGCAGCTGCAAGCCGTCACGGAGAGCAGTGACCGCTGGAAAGCATTTTTGCAGACAGCGGCCATTGCTTATAATTATAGTTTCCCGAACCAGCTTTTGATTCACGAGCAAAGCCCCACCGCCACAGCCGTGGCCGACATAGCCTACTGGAATAACAATGCGGGCCGCTGGGTCAAGCGCGGCGCACACGGTATCGCGGTATTTGACACTCGCGCCAATTCTTCCCGGCTGCGGTATCTTTTTGACATTTCCGATACCATCCCCCGCGCAGAGATTCCCGAAGCGCTGCCGTGGGTCATTACAGACCAGAACTGGCGGCCTGTTTGGGATAAAATCGTAGCGGATAATCACGCTGACAGCATCCAGAGCGCCCTCCTCATGCTCTCTACATCCTGCGTTGCCCAGCGCAGCGCCATGTTCACAACCGCACTGGGAAAAGCGATAGACGGCAGCAGCTTACAGTGGGCCAAGCCGGACGAACAGCGGCAGCTATTTTTACAGCTTATCACCCAAAGCTGTCTGTATATGGCCGCGCTGCGGTGCGGCGTGGATACTGCGCGGCTGGACCTGTCTGCCCTTGAGTCTGTGAACCAGTTTGATACAAACCGCATTGCTCTGTGTTTGGGCAGCGCTTGCCAACAGGCGGCACGGCCTCTCATGCAGCAGATCGGCAGCATCACGAGAGAAATCGACAGTGTTGCACGCGCCGAAAAAGTCCGCTATTATGGTGACAAACAGGAAGAAACCAATAACACCAAGGAGGTCAACAATGGAGTACATGATGGTGAGCGGCTACCAAATCCCGGCGCTGACGCTGAACGAGCCGCCGATGCCGGAAATCGGGAAGTACGGCAGCCTGCGGCGGAAATTCCTGCTGGAGAACGCCCCGATGATGTTCGACGAGATGCTGCTGGAGGGAACGCTGTACCCGCATCTGGCGGAGATAGACAACGCGGTACACCGGCAAATCGAGCAGACGATGCAGACGCTGATGCAGCAGAGCACCGCCCCGAACCGGCAGACAGATCCGATGGGCTGGACGCAGTGGATGAACGCCTTGCAGAGCCAAGCCGAGGAACTGGCGATGCAGCAGATTTACAGCCTGTAATACAAGAACCCCAAGCGGAGAGCGATACCACGCCCTCCGCTTTTTCTGTGCCCATTTCTGATTTGCCGCCGCTGAGCGATGAAATGATTCTAGGCTTACTGGCGAAAGAATCCTCCAGCCGTGCCGACAATGCGGCTATTCTGGAATATTTCAATGAACATCCCGACCTTGCCGAGCGCAGCGCCTTTTGCAAGCACTGTTACAAGCAAATTTATACATATTTGTTCGTGGATGACCATACCGTTGGTTTTATCCGGCATGATATGTACCTTGAACTTTGGGAGGGCAACTATCTTACCAAAACAGCACAGGTCAATCTGACATGGGATGCTGTTGCCGCAAAGATTGCTGACCTTATCGGGCAAGGGCGTCTGATCGTTCCCATCAAGGCTACACCCGTGCAGCAGCAGATGGAGCAGCTTACTCTTACTCCCGAAGATTCTGAAAAGGCAGGGCTGCCGAGCCATGAGCAGCAAGCAAAAAATATCGACCTTGCAGCAGAAGCCAAAAAGTGGAACAAGCCCATCATTGACGCATCCGGCAAGTACATTACGGAGCAGGACATTACCGATGCACTGTGCAAAGGCGGCGGGTTTGAAGATAGCAAATTTCGCATTCAGCAATATTTCTCTGCACAGGTACTTCCTATCGAGGAAGATCAAGCCCGCTGGCTGAAAAAGGAATACGGCATCGGCGGCGGCACATGGTTCTTCCGTGATGGTGGGCACGGCTTTCTTGACCACATGGGCAAAAATCTTGAGATCACCCGACGTACAGAGGACGGCGAGTATCGCCGCGTTTTGAAGTGGAAAGAGGTTGCCCAACGCCTGCGGCTTTTAGTTTACAACGACCAGTATCTGACCGATGCCGAAAAAGCTACCTATCAGGCATGGGCAGCAGAACAGCAAGCCGCCCGCGCAGCGAACGATGCCGCACTCGCCCATGCAAAACACGCTATCGCGGATTTCTGCGAGAATGAGGGGCTAAACGAGCCGAATTTCTCCGACTTGACCCGCGTGGAGTTTGCTTACTCTACCACCGAGGACGATGAGCACGAGATCCAAGTGTATGCCAATCTTCTGCGGAACGAAATCCGCTATGAGGTTGACGGTAACATTGTCCATATCGACTACTTCCACGATAACCACGAGCTTGCTGCGCAGGGCATTGAAAACAGCGCCTTCTCGGATTTTATCAATACCGCCGAAGCAGAGTTTGAAAAGCATCATCCGGCTACAAGAAAAGTCGAAAAATCACCTGTAACTATCGGCAGCACGGTTTATCTGGAAGATGACAGACCCTTTACCGTGGAGGAAATCGGCAGGGAAAACATTCATCTGCGGGATGAAAGTTTCCCGCTGGTAGGCCGTGCCGTCAGCCACGAGGAGTTTGCGCGGCTGCTTGCTGCCAACCCCAAAAATGCAGCACTATCCGCCCCGGAAGTTCCAAGCCGCCAAGAGCAGCCGGAAGAAACTGCCGAACCCATCGTGGGCGAAGTTATCGAAGAACCCAGGCCCTTTGTGGCACAGGTTATGGCGGATGCAGAACGGCTTTCAGCAGAAGATGAACCTTACCACCGTGAACCCATTACCTATGAAGCTCCCTATCTGGACAACCTGCCGACAGCACCGCGCGAAAAGTTTGCAGCCAACATTGCCGCCATCCAAAAGCTGAAAGAAATTGAGCAGCGCGTAGCGAACGGTGGCAGCCCTGCTTTTGAGGATGAGCAGAAAATTTTAGCACAGTACACGGGCTGGGGCGGGCTTTCGGATGCGTTCGACCCGAACAAAAGTACATGGTCGAACGAGTACAGCCAGCTGAAAGCAGCATTGTCTGAATCTGAGTATGAAGCTGCCCGCAGCAGCACCCTGACGGCGTTTTATACCCCCGCCACCGTTATCCACCCCATCTACCGTGCACTGGAGCGCTTCGGCGTAAAGGGCGGCAAAATCCTAGAACCCAGCATGGGCACAGGCGCATTTCTCGCACACGGACATTTTGGCAGCAGTGATGCCAAATTCTACGGCGTAGAATTGGACAGCATCACAGGCCGCATCTCAAAGCAGTTGTATCAAAAGGCCAATATCCAAGTGACCGGCTATGAAAATGCGCTTCTCCCCGACAACTATTTTGACTGCGTTATTGGCAATGTCCCTTTCGGTAATTTTCAAGTCAATGACCCGCAGTATAACCGGCTGCATTTTCCCATTCACGACTATTTCTTTGCCAAGAGCATCGACAAGCTGCGCACCGGCGGCATCATGGCGTTCATCACCTCCAGCGGCACATTGGACAAAAAGGATGACCGCGCCCGCAAGTACATTGCCGAGCGCTGCGACCTGATTGGTGCGGTGCGCTTGCCCAACAATGCGTTCAAGGGCAGCGGAACTAAAATCATGACGGATGTAATTTTCCTGCAAAAGCGTGACACACTGCGCCAGCAGGACGAGCCTTGGCTGCACCTTGCAGAAGATGTCAACGGCATCACCATGAACCGCTACTTTGTGGAGCACCCTGAAATGATTTGCGGCAGAATGGAGATAGTCTCCGGTCCGTATGGCCCGACTCCCACCTGCCAGCCAATAGACCCCGATGCGGTGGACCGTTTCGGAAAGCCGTTGTTGGAAACGCAAATCGACACTGCTATGCAGCACTTGACCGCCACGCTGACAAAAGCCGAAATCTCTGTGCAGGAAGAAAGCGGCGAGGACACCAAGTACATTGATGCCGATCCCTTTGTGCGTAATTTCAGCTACACGGTAAAGGACGATAAAATCTATTACCGCGAAGGCGCAGTCATGCGGGAGTGTAATCCCAACGCAGCATCTGCCGAGCGTATCCGCAAACTGGTGGAACTGCGCGATACCACCCGCGCTCTGATCGATGCGCAGTTGCAGGACTTGCCGGACGAGGAAATCCGCCGTCTGCAAGGCCTGCTTAACCGCCAGTATGATGCCTTCCGCGCCAAGCACGGCCTTATCAACAGCCGCAGCGCGGAGTTGTCTTTCCGGGATGACAGCAGCTACTATTTGCTGTGTTCACTGGAAAATGTCGATGAAAAAGGAAACTTTATCAGCAAGTCGGATATGTTCACCAAAAGGACTATCCGCTCTGCACAGATACCAGACCACGCCGACACGGCATCGGACGCTCTGGCACTGAGCATCGGGGAACGTGCCAAGGTCGATATGCCTTACATGATGCACCTTACCGGGAAAGATGAAGCGACGCTTGACAAGGAACTGGCGGGCGTTATTTTTGTAGAGCCTTTCCGCAAACAGGAGGACGGCAGCCCTGTTTACCTTATGGCGGACGAGTATTTATCCGGCAATGTACGCGAAAAGCTGCGTATTGCTCATGTTGCAGCCGACCAAGACCCGGCGTTCCGCATCAATGTAGAAGCGTTGGAACAGGTGCAGCCCAAAGACTTGACGGCGGGCGAAATAACGGTCCGGTTGGGTGTCACATGGGTCGGGTCGGAAATCATCAAGCAGTTTGCCGATGAACTTTTTCAGTCAACCTACCGCGAACAGAAAATAGCTGTCCGTTACAATGAATATCTGAATAACTGGTATATTTCCAACAAGAGCCAGGGCAACGATAATATCCGCGTCACGAACACCTACGGCACAAAACGTATCAACGGCTATCATTTGTTGGAGAATGCACTCAACCTGCGGGCCACCAAAATTTACGATACAATCTATGACGAAAACGGCAAGGAGCAGCATAAGCTCAATGGTCCTGCCACCGAAGAAGCACAGGCCAAGCAACGGATGATAGAAGATGCTTTTAAGGACTGGATTTTCAAGGACCGTGAGCGCCGTGAAAGTTTAGTAGCGCTGTACAATGAAAAATTTAATTGTATTCGCCCGCGCGAATATGATGGAAGTCACATTCAGTTTTTCGGCATGAACCCGGAAATCTCGCTGCGGCCGCACCAGCGCAATGCCATTGCCCACATCCTGTACGGCCACAACACCTTGCTGGCCCATGTGGTTGGCGCGGGTAAAACTTACGAAATGGTTGCCGCCGCAATGGAAAAAAAGCGGCTGGGCCTGTGCAGTAAAACGCTTGTTGCCGTGCCAAACCATCTGACAGGCCAGTTTGCCAGTGAAGCACTGAAACTGTATCCCAACGCAAACATTTTAGTCACAACGCAGCGTGATTTTGAAAAAACGAACCGCAAGCGGTTTTGCGCCAAAATTGCCACCGGCAACTATGACATTGTGGTAATCGGTCACAGCCAGTTTGAAAAGATTCCACTTTCCGATGCCAGAAAAGCCGAGTTTATCCGCAAGCAAATTGACGAGCTGGAGATGCAGTTGGAGAGCATGGACAACAGCGACAGCCGTCTGACCGTCAAGCAGTTGGAAAGTAAGAAAAAGCAGTTGAAAACCAAGCTGTCAAATTTGCTGGACGCCCAGAAGCGGGATGATGTGGTGACTTTTGAGGAACTGGGCGCAGACTCCCTCATGGTCGATGAAGCACACAATTTCAAGAACCTCATGACCGTTACTAAGATGCACAACATCGCGGGTATCAGCACCACCGAGAGCCAAAAGGCCAGTGACCTGTTTATGAAGTGCCAGTACCTTGATGAAATCACCGGGGCACGCGGCGTAACATTTGCCACAGGCACACCCATTTCCAACAGCATGACCGAGCTGTATACCATGCAGCGCTATTTGCAGCAGTACACCTTGGAACGCAACGGCCTTGCAAACTTTGACAGTTGGGCGGCCACCTTTGGCGAAACCGTCACAGCCATCGAACTTGCGCCGGAGGGAACCGGCTACCGCACAAAAACACGCTTTGCTCGTTTTTTCAATCTGCCAGAACTTATGGCAATGTTCAAGGAATGCGCTGACATTCAAACAGCAGATATGCTGAAACTGCCTGTCCCTGCTCTTGTGGGCGGCAAGCCGACCAACATCCAGCTAAAGCCCTCTGAAATACAAAAACAGATGGTAGCGGAATTGGGCGAACGGGCCGACAAAATCCGCAATAAAATGGTAAAGCCCTATGAGGACAATATGCTGAAAATCACCAACGACGGACGCAAATTGGCGCTGGATCAGCGCTTGATCGACCCCGACTTGCCCGATGATCCTGACAGCAAGGTCAATATCTGTGTGGGCAAAATTTTTGAGATATGGGAGCAGACCATGCCTCAACGCAGTGCGCAGCTTGTTTTCTGCGATCTGTCTACGCCCAAGGCGGGCGTTTTCAATGTCTACGATGACATGAAAGCAAAGCTGATCGAGCGCGGAATCCCCGAAACAGAAATTGCCTTCATCCATGAAGCAAACACCGATGCCCGCAAGACGGAACTTTTCGGAAAAGTTCGCAGCGGCGCAGTTCGCGTTTTGATGGGCAGCACCGCCAAAATGGGAGCCGGAACCAATGTCCAAAAGCGGTTGATTGCGTTGCACCATCTGGATGTACCGTGGCGGCCATCTGATATTGAGCAGCGTGAGGGCAGAATATTACGACAGGGCAATGAAAATAAGGAGGTCTATGTTTTCCGTTATGTAACGGAGGGAACATTTGATGCCTACTCATGGCAGCTTATCGAAAATAAGCAAAAATTCATCGGACAGATCATGACCTCAAAATCTCCGGCTCGCAGCTGCGATGATATGGACGAGGCAGCACTGTCCTACGCCGAGGTCAAGGCATTGGCGGCAGGCAATCCGCTTATCAAGGAAAAGATGGACTTGGACGTGCAGTTGACCCGTCTTAAAACACTGAAAGCTGCCCATGACAGCCAGCGTTATGAACTGGAGAACAAAATTGCCATCGGCTTCCCGGCTGAAATCCGAAAATGCAAAGAACAGATTGAAAATGCCACGGTAGACGCCGCCACCGTAAAGGAACACTCCGTAGTGGATGCGGACGGCAAAGATGTTTTCTGCATCCAGTTGGAAAAGAAAGTTTACTACGAAAAAGAACCTGCGGGGAAAGCCCTGTTAGGTCTGCTGGGCTTGGCACTGAATAGCGAAAAGCCCGTACCTATCGGGTATTTCAAGGGTATGGAACTGCAAATCCAACATCTGCCTTTTGGCAACGAGTACCATGCAAGATTGGCTGGCTCTGGTACATATAGCACTCAGCTGGGAGCTGATGTTCTAGGCAATCTGACACGCCTTTCCAATTTGGCAAATGGTATTGAACCGAGCATTGAAAAGACCCGCAATATGCAAATCCAGTTGGAACAGCAGCTTGCCAGCGCCGAGGAAGAAGTCAAGCGGCCATTTCCACAGGCAACGGAACTGACTGAAAAGAGTAAGCGCCTTGCGGTGCTGGAGGGACTGCTGAACATGAACGACAAAGACATTGTGACCGACACCGAGCCGGAACAACAGTGTCAGACCGACAATCGACAGCGTGGACAGGAGGAACGATAAATTTTATGATTAAAGGCAGAAAGACCAATCGTATACGCGACCACCCCAAGGATGAAAGGAGTAGTTTTTATGAAAAAATCTATTGTTGCATTGGGCATGGTATTGGCGCTGTCCGGGTGTGCAGCGGCAGCGGATGAAACTCTTGCGGCTGAACCGGCTGCACTGGTGGAAATCTCACCGGCCACCGAAGAAAATGCGCAGCCGGTAGAAGCTGCTGCAACTGCCGAACCTGCGCAGACAGCAACCCCTGAGCCGACACCCGAACCGACACAGGCCCCCACGCCCGCGCCGACAGCAGAGCCTACGGCAGTCCCCACCGCAGAACCCACGCAAGCCCCGGTGGAGGAAACCGTAGCCGCCACTCCGGCACAGGTTAGTATGAGTTATGGTGCGGTGCCGTTCGACCTTGCAGCCGGTACGGAGCAATGGTGGAGCATCGACAGTTCCGATTCTGCGTATTGGGCCGTGCAGGAGAACATCAACGCCATCCGTGCGGCGGCGGGACTTTCCCCGCTGGCAATGGACGGAGGGCTGAGCGCGGCGGCAGATGCCCGCTGCGAGAGCTTTGTCGCGGGCGGTGCGTTCGACCACAGCGGCATGACCACCCGCAGCGAAATCTGCGCAGCCGGTCCTATCGGCTCGGCCAGCAGCGTATGCAGCTATTGGCAGAACAGTCCTGCCCACTATGCCAACATCACCAACGCCAGCTTTACGAGCATGGGTGTGGCCTGTTGGTTTTGCTCCACCGCCGAGGGGCAGTATACCTACTGGACTGTCACATTCAACTAAAACTCCTACTTGTTTTCATACAGAAATTATGATATAATTTCTGTATGAAAGAGAGGTGCTATCTATGCCGAACATTCGTTCCAGCGCAGATTTAAGGAACAACTACAATGACATTTCCTCTTACTGCCATGCCTACAACGAGCCGGTCTTTATTACCAAAAACGGTAAGGGCGACCTTGCCGTTATGAGTATGGAAACCTATGAGGAAATGGCGGGCCGCATTGAACTGTACAGCAAGCTGCAAGAGGGCCTTGCCGACGTGGAAGCCGGGAACACGCGCCTCTTTGCCGATGTTATGGCTGCTTTGCGCCACCGCAGGGAGCGCAGATGAAATACAACATTTATGTCACCCAAGCCGCCGAGCGCGATATGGCGAACGCCTACGACTATATCGACCTCGTGCTGAAAAATCCAACTGCCGCCGACAAGCTGTTGGATGTGGCCGATGAGAAAATCGGTGCGCTGGCTGACTTCCCGCACAAATTTGAAGTCGTTTCCGACAAACTGCTTTCCTTGTGGGGAATCCGCTTCACCATCGTTATGAATTACCTTGCGTTTTACACGGTGGACGATGCCATGCAAACGATGCATATCGTGCGGTTTCTCTACGGCAAAAGCAACTGGATCACCATTCTAAAAACGGATGCAGCAAACGGAAGTTTGCCGGTGTTCTCATAACCGAATACTTTACCCAAGCGCTCACTTTTGTGGGCGCTTTTTCTATTGGAGGAAAACATGATTTATGACGAACTTATTGAAGAATTAGCGTTGACCCTGCTTACAAAGGCAAGGTATGAGGGCTGTATTAGCGTTATAGACGGTTTCTCACAGTGCGAGGAAGATAAAATTCGCATGGAGTATCCTGTTGACGCTGTTATGCGCATCATGCCGGTGGGCAGCGAAATCTGGCCGGAAGAGTGCGAACCATTGCTGAAAAAAATCGGTGCTGAAACGATCGGAGACGTTGCCGATTATCTGAACAAAAACGAATCCGAAAATTCAAGTGCCGATGATGTTCTTTCTACTGCATTGCTCAAAATCTGCTATGAAAATATGGACATGGACGGCAAGATGGTATTTTGGGAAGATATGCTTGAAAACAACTCCTTGGAATGGAGAGATGTTGAATGATTTGCATACACGAAGTGATTTATTCAGTATGCAGTCGTAATTTTTGTGGAATCTTATCTGCTTCGGAGGATTTTATGACGCACGATGAAATGATGAGTCTGTTAGCCAACACATTGGCAGATGCAGCCGGACACGCTGGCTGTTTACCTATTTTGGACTGTTTCAGCCCGCATCCGGGAGAGGAAGTAACCGTAAGCATTCCTATGTGTGACGACACGGTGGATATTGTGCTGGAAGATCTCGATTTTCCGCACGAGTGGGAAGAATTGTTGGAGAACAGCGGTGCAGATACTATGGGCGACCTTGTTGATTACCTGTGCTATTGTTCGCAAAACAATATTTCTCTTGCCATTTCCCCTGAAGATGAGGAAAAGCTGTATGCAACGCTGATTGATGTCTGCTATGAAAATATGTCTTATGACAGGCAGGTCGATTTTTGGCGTCATGTGCTGGAAACCAATTCTTTGGTGTGCGAGGTAAAAGAATGACCCTACAGGAGCAGCTCTGCGAAAAAATGCGGGTGGAACAGAGCGCCTATTGCCTATGGCTGACCGCACAGCCGCCAGAAGAAATTCTACACCACGCCTATGAGTACAGCGTCCGTGAGGACATTATTCTGGCAACGGAAGAAATGAACCTCACCCTCGCACAGGTGCGGGCGCTGCTGAAATCTCCCGCGCCGCTGGCGGATGTGTATAAGGATTTTTCCAAGCTGGAAACCGATTATATGAGCATTGTGGCTCAGTGCGTGGAAGACCGCGCAGATGACTTGCTGAAAAAGGAGCAGCAGCAGAACCCACCCAAAGTATATCGACAGTCCGTCACTTATGCCCGCGAACACGGCGAATTGCAGCAGTACCATGCGTCTTGCCACTTGAATGAAAGGTGTCGGGACGAGATTGACGCAGCGCTTGCACAGCGCTTTGATGGTATGCGGCTGGGCGCTGGCGCTGTTGAACAGGTAGTGGCGGAATATGGTTTGGAGCGCACAAAATATGTGTTGGCAGCGGCCATTCAAACCCGTGATGGAGATGGTCGTATTTCTCGCACAAATAGAGAATGGGCAGATTCCATTCGCACGATCAAAGATATGGATCGCCGTGGATTTGACCGTTCCTGTTACTACGCTGACCTACAAGCGCATACCTGCCTATTGGACGGTTTTGTAAACCAAGTGCGAAAATTTGAAAAAGCCAAAGCCCAGCCCGTTCAGGATACCCTCGAAAGATAACCGCAGCGTCTGCATTTTGCAGGCGCTTTTTTTCGTGAAAAAATCTCTGTTTTGAAAGGATTTCACAATGAAAGAAACACATTACAAATTGAAGCATCGCGTTACCGCGCTGTTTGCGGCGGCGGTAATGCTCTGCTCCATGCTGCCCGGTGCAGCGTTTGCGGAGGAACCCACACCGCAGCCCACCGAGGAAACCGTGCAGATGGAGCAGCAGACCGAGCCGTCTGAAACCGACAACGGGCAGGCCGACGAGAGCAGCCCCGACCCCGGCGAGGATGTAACCGAAGCTACCCCGGAAACGGCAGAAGAGCAGCCCGCTGAAGAAGAAATCTCTGCTGCCGTTGTCGGCGCGGAACTGTACACCGACCTCCCCAACGCACCCATTGGTTCCTATATCGGCAGCGAGGGTCTGCCGGTTGCCACCGGTGAAACCAAAATCGGCATTTGCGAGTGGCCCGAAAGCCAGCTGGAAGAAACCAGCGACAGCTATCTGACCGCCGCTGCACTGGACAATGACGGTCTTACCATGGCCGCGCCCCTGTTGGACGGCGCAGACTATGCCATTGTTCCTATTATGGCACAGGTCGAATATCCCGCAGACGGCAGCAGCACCGACATGATCCTGCCGGATGGCGTGACCTTGCAGGACTTTTACGGCGAACCCGCCACTGATGCCGATGCCTTGCTGCACAATAGCTACCATGAAACCTCTGCCGCCGTCATGGGCGTATATGTACAGGCCGCTGCCGATTTTAACGCACAGCTTGTCTACACCGGCCCGGACGGCAGCACGCAGACTAAAACGCTGTATGTCACCATTGACCGTGAACACACGGTGGCATCTCCGTTTGCTGATGCCGGTATTGCTGCCTACGGCGAACGCCCTATCCCCGACGTAACAAGCGGCAAAATCACCAAGGTTGCCAAGGTCAACGGCGCTTGGCTGATCTGGTTCAACGGCGAACCCGCCTACTGCTGCACCCCTGGCGCAGACGGCCAGCCCAAGAACTGTCCAACGTACACTTATGTCAATACTTCTATGGTTGGCGCAGACCAGTATGTACCCGGCGACCACTATGGCAACCAGTACAGAATCTGGGGCAGTTTGACCCAGCTTTCGCTCGGTATGCAGGAGCTTCCTCCGGTTGCGCTCTCCGCAGAAGCGCCGAGTTTGCTGGATTTCTGCCGCACGATCTATACAAATGCGCAGATGCAGATTATCGAGAATTATCCTGACAGCACTGCCGCCAAAATTCTTATGGGATCCGCGCAGACGCTGCTGGAGGGCACAGACGCCTACGCATCCGCCCGCGGCTACTATACCTATATTTATCAGCCGGGCCGCGCGGGCTGGCAGACTGTGGCTGTGATTGGCCCCGAAATCTCCGATGACGAACCGAACCCCAAACCCATCGTGCAGGAAATTTACGCCAACTGGGAAGCCCCTGCGCAGAACGCAAGCGGCAGCTTTGATTTTGACTACGGTATCACCACCAACAAGGTGCAGCTTAAAACCACCGAGAAAGTGGACGGCGCGACCATCGAGATTGAACCCATCACCAAAAGCGGTACTATTGACGGCGGCACATGGAATATTTCTCCCGCAGATAAACAGAGCGTTACCACTGCTGGCCACACCAACGATGACAATTTTCAAAACAATGGCGGTGCTGCATCCGCAAGTTGGACGCTGCACTACTCCGTAAGCAAAACCACCGACAGCCGCAGCGGGCGAGTAGGTCCCTACACCACGCAGGATGAAGCCGATGCAGCCGCCGACAGCGCCCGCGATGCTGCGATTGCCGAGTTGCAGGGCGAGGCCCAGCGCATGGTGGACAATGCGGTTGCATCTGCAAAGGCAGAACTGGCGAACGTCAAATTCCGCTATGAGGAAGTGGGAGTTCCATACGGTTTTGAAATGTATTGGGGCAGCAACGGCAACAACCAGACCATTTCTGTACCGGCCAATTCAAACAATGCCTATCTGATGAAAAATGATGAATGGTCCTTGCAGGTCAACATCAAGAAAACCGACAGCGAAACCGGCAATCAGATTGCTGCCGATGCGCAATATGAGATTTTCCAGTGGGATACTGTAACAGGCAAATACCAGCCCACCGGCGGTTACAACACTTACAGTGTGCAGCGCCAAGGCGATGGCACTTATGCGGTCATCAACAGTGCAGCCTATGCGACCACGAATTCCATGCGGCATACCCTTTACTACACCCAGCGTAATACGGGCAAGTTTATCATCGTGGAAAGCAAAGCGCCCACAGGCTATTTTGGCGATTGGACAGACATCAATCATCCCGGCATGGCCAACACTCAGCTGGGCAAGCGCGGTTACTATATCGAAATCACCGAGGACAGCGACAATTCTGTAATCTGGCTGGACAACGCTGACTATAATGCCGATATTGCCGCTACCGACAAAGGCGGCACCAAACTTGTCACCAGTACAGGCGTAGAAACTACCGTTACCATTTACGACACTGCCAAAGACCCCAGCCGCACTTATAACACCGACAATAGCGGCAAGGCGGCCAATGAGGACAGCTACACAATCACGCCAACAGACGGCGTTATGAAAAATGACCGCACCTTGGGCGAAATCAGCATCTCCAAGGTTGACCTTGATGCCGTGCGGTATGTGGGCGGCAGCGCCGCCCACGGCACAGCCCTTGCCAGCGGGCAAACTCACGGCGATGCCGCGCTGGACGGCGCGGTGTACGACCTTTACGCTGCCGAAGATATTACGCACCCCGATGGCGTGACCGGCGTAGTGGACTACTCCAAAATCGTGGATGCAGACGGCAATCCCATCTGGCACACCACAATCCGCGACAACAGCGGGCAGTGGGTGTCTGACTATTTACCCGTTCTGAAAAAAGACCACCTTGTAGCCAGCGCTAAAATCGAGAATGGCTGGCTGTGCTTCAGCAATTTGTACCTCGGCAAATATTATGTCGTAGAGCGCTCCACCGGCGTGGTTATCCCGCTGCGTGACGGCGCTCTTGCTGTTTCCGGCACCTATCCCACCGTGGACAGCCGCACCAAGGCAGCCACCGGGCAGACCGCCGCGCTTGTCAAGAACGGCAGCGGGCAGTACACGGATTGGGTGTATCGCAATCAATTCAGCACCATTTCCAAGAGTAAAGCGCTGGACGGAAGTTGGACTTACGATGCCTACTACCTGTCCTTTGCAGGCGGCTACCTTTGCGATGAACATAACTACTACATCACGCCCGCCTATTCTGATGAGGGTTGGTATGTAGAAAAGACCACCTTTGCCGACAATCAACAGGCAGCCGGTGAACAGATCGACAAGACCAGTTACAGCGCCAATTACCACATCCATGCTGATAACGCTTTGGCCGAAAGCCAAGACCAAGTTGCCAAAGGCAATGTGGAAATCAGTAAAATCGTATCCTCCAGCGGCCAAAGCAACGGACTGGAACTGGAGGGCGCGGGCTTTACGTTCTTCCTTGTGTCCGACCTGTCCAAAGCAGAACAGTTTGAACAGACCCGCAGCGGCAGCTACACCCTGCAAAGCATTTTGGATGCCTACATTGATAAGACCTACGATAACGAGCATCCGAAGTGGGATTTTTCTGCGGAAACGCAGGCCATCGCAAAGACCTATGAGGTCAACGCTGACGAAATTGCCGCCTACAACAAAACGCTGACTGCCGTAGGCGAAAACAAAAACGGCAAGGGCGATGGCTGGCAGCCCACCGGCAGCGCCAACGAATACCAGCTTGCCGAGATTTTCAGCAATGACACCGGGAATATTCGTGTGCAGGGCTTGCCCTATGGCACTTATCTGGTCGTGGAAACCACCGTACCGCACGACCTGTTCCAAGCTGAGCCTTTTATTGTTACCGTTGACCCCGAACAGGATAACAACCCGTGGGGCGCTATGGCCACTCCCAAGGGCAGCGTAATGACAGGCTCTGACAGCTATCAGAAATTCACCGTACTGGACGAGGAAATCGAAGTTTATCTCCGCATCACCAAAGTTGACGAGGAAACCGGCAAACCGGTACTGCTGCCCGACACCGCTTTCCAAATCTACTGGCTGGACGAGCAGGGGCATTACCGTTATGACAGCAACGGCAACCCGAAACTCGTCACAATGACCGATACTGTCAACGGCCATCTGACAAAAGATGTAGACACTTTCCACACCAACAGCGAGGGCATCTTGACGCTGCCTGAAAAATTGCCGCTGGGTAAATATCGAATTGTGGAAGTCACCGGCCCGAACGGATTCTACAACGAATGGCTGGATTCTGCCGGATATGAAAACGGCATTTTGGCCGACGATGCAGATGGCATCTACTATGTGGATTTTGAAATCACCACAGACCGCATTTATGCAGCCACCGGCGACAAAAACGAGAACGGCATGGATACCCTTGTGATTGGTGAAAACTACTCTAACCATGAAACACTGGGGAAATTGACGATCCGCAAAACAGGCGAGGTCTTAGCTGGCTGGAAAACAGAAGCAGACGCACTTGACCCGTGGATGACCGGCGAGGCCGAGGACGGCAATTTCTTGTATGAAACCCGCCCGCTGGTTGGTGCGGAATACACCATCACCGCCGCCGAGGATATTTATACGCAGGATCGGCAGACCGACAATTATGGCAACCGCACGCTCTGGTATGCCAAGGGCGATGTAGTCGCCGTAGTCACCACCGGCGACGGCAGCGCAGACATTGCCGCCTTTGCCCCTGCCCGCACCAAGGCCACCTACGATTTCCTATCCGTAATCCATGACGGCACCATCGGTGAAGTCAGCGTGACCCTGCCGCTGGGCAGCTACCATATCGAGGAAACCAAACCGCCTTACGGCTATATCGGCACCACTGAAAGCTATGATGTCATCTTTGCATGGGATAACGAACTGAACGATGTGGTTATGGCCACGAGCATTGCCAAGGCTGACGGCGCTGCATCTTCCCAGAGTTTTGAGATCGTGCGCAGCAAGGATGCCAACGCAGATTTCACCGAGCAGCAGACCTTAAAATTTCACAATGACCGTGAAAAGGCCAAAGTAGGTGTTTACAAAGTTGACCGCGAAACCGGCAAATACCTTGCGGGTGCGGTATTCAACCTGTACGCTGCCGACGATATTTACAGCGTGGACGGAAAGCTGCTGTTTGCAGCGGGCGAACTGGTCGCCACCAGCCCCGAAACTGGCGCAGACGGCTACACCTATTTTGACTGCAATATTCCTATTCGCGGCGAGTATTACGGCAGCAGCATTCGCAAGGACGCCACCACCAACAGCGGTAATTACATCGTCAAGGAACTCCGCGCCCCTCTCGGCTATTACGTCAACGAGGAGCCGATGGAAGTCACTTTCACCTATGATGGACAAGCTATTATGGTGCTGGATAACACCTGTGCCAACAAGCCTACGGAAATGTGGGTAAGCAAACGTGACCTTACCAACGACGATGAACTGCCCGGCGCAACCCTTGCAATCAAGGATACGGACGGCAATACCGTAACCACATGGGTGTCCACCGATGAGCCGCATCGCGTGACCGGGCTGCATTTCGGTGAATCTTACACACTGACGGAGATCCGCGCCGCTGATGGGTACGCACTGGCCGATAATATTACTTTCCGCCTGATTCAGAAATCCGATGAGGACGGCAATCCTCTGGAGGAGTGCGAAGTTTACTATCTGACCACCAAGAACATTTTGTTCTGGAAGTGGGATGACTGGAAACTGCTGGACGATGCCACCGTTATTATGCAGGATGATATTACCAAGGTGCAGATTTCCAAGAAAGACCTTACCACCAAGGAAGAACTTCCCGGCGCGGAACTTACGCTTACCGATGAAAAAGGCAACGAAATTGACCGCTGGGTTTCTACCGATGCACCGCACTACATGGAAAGGCTGCCTGCTGGCAAGTATACTTTGACCGAGGTGACTGCCCCGGACGGTTATGCCATTGCGGAGCGTGTGGAGTTTGAGGTACTGCCCACAGGTGAGGTGCAGACCTTTGAAATGTTTGATGATACCATCAAGGTGAAAATTTCCAAGGTAGACATCACCACCAACGAAGAACTTCCCGGCGCAGAACTGGTTATCAAGGACAAGGACGGCACCGAGATTGACCGTTGGATTTCCACAAACGAACCGCATTATGTGGAAAAGATGCCTGCAGGAGATTATACACTGACGGAAATCACCGCACCCAGCGGCTACAAGGTTGCAGAAAGCATCGACTTTACCGTTCTGCCCACCGGCGAGATTCAGACCGTGGTAATGAAAGATGCTCGCGAGGACACCCCGACACCTACCCCCGACAACACGCCGACCCCGAACCATACCCCGCAGCCAACGCCGAACACGACCCCAGCGCCCGCTGCACCCACTGCACCCCCCACGCCGCTGCTGACAATTCCTAAGACCGGCGATAATTCTCCGCTGGGGTTGCTGCTGGCGATTGCGGGAATCTCTCTTGCAGGGCTGGCCGTTCTGGTCCACAAGAGCGCCCGCCGCAAAGATATTGCGCCCCGTGACGATGATGACGAGGACACCGAGGACTAAGGAATAATCGGAAAATGAAATATACTTTTTTACAGGGAGGACCGCGTGGCCCTCCCTATTTTTATAGGAGAGAAGATGGCAAAACACATTTTAAGTTGCAGTTTCGGAAAAGACAGTATCGCCACCGCGCTGCTGGCCTTGCAGCATGGTGAACCGCTGGACGAACTTGTGTATTGCGAGGTCATGTTCAGCGAGGAAATATCCGGCGAGCTGCCCGAACACAACCGATTTATCCACGAAACGGCAATCCCGTATTTTGAACAGCGCGGCATCCCAACACGGGTTTTGCGCTCCGAAAAGACCTATCTATCCTGCTTTTACCATGTTGTCACACGAGGAAAAACCAAGGGGATGCTTTCGGGATTCCCTCTGAGTGGGCGCTGTACAATTCAGCGGGATTGCAAGCTGCCGCCGATCAAGGCATATCAGAAGGCATTGCCCCCGGACACGGTGCAGTACATCGGCATCGCCGCAGATGAACCCAAGCGACTGGCACGATTAAAGCCCGGTCAGATTTCTTTGCTGGACAAGTACCATGTGGCCGAACCCGAAGCGAGGTCTATGTGCGCAGCTGAGGAGCTGCTGTCCCCACTGTATGACTTCACTAAACGCGGGGGTTGTTGGTTTTGCCCGAACGCGTCAATCAGCGAACTGCGGCATCTCTACAGATACCACCCCGAACTCTGGCAGCTTTTGCTTGAATTACAGGACGTGCCGAATAAACCCACCGAACGTTTTAGTTGGCGGCGAACTTTTCGTGAGATAGACGAACGCTTTCGGCAGGAGGGCGAACAACTAAGTTTTTATGAGGAACGGTGAACAATGGACGAACAGAAAAGACCCCGCGCGTGGGTGTACGCGAGAATTCCCGGCGACTACGATGGCACAATGAACAGCTATAAAGTTTGCTCAATGCAGGCGCTGCATGACGGCTGTGATATTGTCGGTGGGAGCATCGACGAACGCGGCGGCTGGCTGCTGCGTCCCGGCTACCGTGATATGCTGCGGCAAATTAAGGCCGGAAAAGTTGACCGGGTTTACATCTGCCGTATGCGTCAGGTCAGCGGCAAGGAGCGCCACTTGTACTCTTTTTTCAAGCGGCTTATGCAACACGGCGTACAGGTCACGGCGACGGAATACAGCCTGCGTGACCGGGTAAATATGTTTCGGTTAGCCAGACGGGTCGAACGCTATGCTACCCGAAAGGGGTTGCAGCTGCCGTGGTGACTTTCAGCGGGCGGCGTACTGTGCCTATGGCACAGTACGAGCAAGCACGGCAATGTGATATCACATCGCCCACTTGTTAGGGGAATACCCCTAAAACCCCTGCATCGGATGGTGAATTATGAAAGCAAGAACCTATAAAAAACTCCTACGGCTCAATCAAGACGAGCGGGAACGACTGCGGTATTTAAGTAAAAGCACAGGGCTAAATCAAGAGCAAGTGCTGCGCAAAGTATTGATGGACGCTCCACTTCTGGAGCGTCCGACAGCCGACTACATAAAAATGTCACGCCAAATTGCATCCCTTGGCAACAATCTAAACCAGCTTGCCCACATTGCCAACGCCAGCGGAAAAGTAAGTAATACCGACTTGCTGACTGCAAAACAAATCATGGAGCAAATATGGAGGTACATTAAGGGAGGTGGGGTCCAATAGCTTATACAAAAATCAAAGCAGTAAAGCATCATCTGCAACGATGTCTGGATTATACCAGCAATCCAAACAAAACTGAAAAATTTGCTGATGATGATTTAAGGCGGCTCTTATCCTATACGCAGGACCAAGATAAGACAGAGCATCAACTGTATGTGACAGGCTTTCATTGTGACCCGGAGACAGCCTGTATGAGCATGGAATTAACCAAACGATTGTGGGAGCAACCCACGGATAAGGGAGTTTTGGCCTACCACATCATCCAAAGTTTCAGCCCCGGTGAAGCCACCCCCGACCAAGTACACGAGATTGGCTGTGAATTTGCACGGCGGTTTTTTGCGGATCGGTTTGAGTGTACGGTCAGCACCCATTTGGACAAAGGACACCTGCACAATCATATAGTCGTCAATTCGGTATCCTATGCGGACGGAAAAATGTTCCGCAACAACTTTGACACCTACTACCACGGAATCCGACAGGTATCGGATGAACTTTGCCGAGAAAATCGGCTGTCCGTCATCGAAACGGACGGCAAGGGAAAAGCTTATGACGAGTGGCTAAGCGGTCAGGCCGGCAAGCCTACCATCCGTGGTATGGTACGCAAGGATGTGGAACAGGCTATTGCTGCCGCCGACAGCTTTGATGGCTTTATCACGGAATTGCAGAACATGGGCTACACGGTCAAATATGGCCCGCGTGTGGAACACATGGCTGTGCGCCATAAAGACGCCCAGCGAAATATCCGCATTGACCGGCTCGACCCGCGCTTTTCCGAGACAGCGCTGCGGGAGTATTACCGCCAACTGCACCGTATGCCCACCGAAATGCAGCAGGAATACCGGCAGGAAAATGCCCCGGCAAAACCGAAATGGCAGCCCACAGAATTACAGCCCATTGTGCGGCGAGCGCGGTATCTCGGCAAGCTGCCGCGCCGGTATCCCAAGGTGTCCGGCTTTATGGCTTGCTACTATCACTACTGCGCCCTGCTGCGCAAAGCCTACCACGGCAAGGCAACAAAGCGCTGCTACTTTTTGCTGCGCGAGGATTTTCTGCTGTTCAGCCGATACCAGCAGCAAACGAAATTCCTATGGGAAAACCATATTGAAACTATGGATGAACTGCTGGCCTACAAGGAAAATGCAGAAGTCCAAATCCAACAGCTTGCCCGCCAGCGCAAAGTTTTATATCGGCAAAAGCGTGAGCCGGAACGTGCCGCGCGGGAAGAAAAAATCAAATCACTGACCCAGCAAATGAAAGCCCTGCGCCATAAGGTTTACATCTGTTCCGACATCGAAACAGATGTCGCCGAGGTGCAGGAAAAACTACGGCAAGCAGAACTTGCCGCACAGGAAGAACGAAATGAGGTGAAACAAGATGAACAACGGAGGCGAAGCAGCCGATCAGATGGTGCGGGAAACCTTACAGGTTACCGAAGTAGCCATTAAGCTGTCTGCGCTGGGTATTAAAAATGCACTGGCCTTATCGCTGGCCTACGCCAAGGAAAATCCTAAAGTGAAAGGCAAAACCAGCCTTGACCGTCTGCTGCGGGAGGGCAAAGAATTAAAAATTATTGCCCTGCAAAGCAAAGACGTGGGACAGTTTAAGGAATTGGCAAAGCAGTACGGCGTCTTGTTCGCGGTCATCAAAGATAAGGCGCAGAACGAAAAAGTTGACGTCATGTTCAAAGCCGAAGATGTCGCCAAACTGAACCGCATCTATGAGCAGTTGGGATATGCCATTCCCAAGGTCACTACGGCAGACCGAAAAAAAGACCCAACCCGCCGTCAATCCGGCGACAGCTTGTTGACGCGCGGGAAGAATCCTTTGGATATTGACCCACGCCCATCTGTGCGAGCCACAATTATGGCACTGAAAAATGCAGCGCAGAAGGCAGAACAGGCGCAGGAAAAAGTGCAGGATATTACTGCGAAGGAGGAGCGATAAATGTACGAACAGCGATTGCCCATCGAGGAGTGGAAAGCCAAAAAACAAGCCGAACTTAAAGAAACCATTGCGGGGCAAAGATCCGTATTGCAGGAAGTTGTGCAGGATGGCCAGTGCCTTGCCGACTATCTGTACGGCAGGGGGCGGCTTGGTAGTCATATCACATCCGGCAATGCAGCACTTGTGCTGCAAACCCTGCCGCAAGCGCGGGCCGTATTGACCGCCAAAGACTGGGATAAATTCGGGCGACGCGTAAACAAAGGGGCAAAAGGCATCCCGCAGCTTGTGCGCGTCAATGGTTATTATAATGTCGGCTCAATTTTCGATGTGTCCATGACCTACGGCAACAAGCCGTATCCGATTCCTGAAATCAAGCCGGAGCAGATGGACAAGGCCATCAAGGAACTGGAGCGCCTTTCTCCGGTCAACATCATTTTTCAAAATGAGGGCGTTGTCGGGTACGATGCCGAGCAACACGCGATTGTGTTCCCAACGGCCATGCCGCAGCGTGAAGTGCTGGCACGACTGCCCGCCGAAATCGTCATTGCAACCGCAGAGCAGCACAGGCCGGGTATCTCCCAAGCTCCCTATCTACGAAAAACGGCGATGGCAGTATCGGTGGAATTTTGTGGTCGGTTTTCTCTGCCGATACCCGATACCGCTGCCGCTGTTTTGGACGGGATGGATACCCACATTCCACCCGGCGAGGAACGCAAAACACTGGAAGAAATTCGGGAACTGTCTGTGACTATTGGAGACACTGTAGAAAGGGGACTTGGCCTGCAGCGCGGCCAGAGCGCACCGCAGCGGGATGAGGCCCGTTAATCCATGCGTCCGAATAAAGACCACCGCACAGAAATCATTCTGTATGGACTGTTGCTGATACCGCTGCTGTTTGCTGCCGCAGCACTGGCACAGGCAACTGAACAGGCACAGGGGCTGGCAGAAATCACCGCAGTGTTGTCCGAAATTCTGCACACCCCATCCATGCTGCGCTGGTGCGCCAGCACTCCAAAATTTCTGCTGGCGGTGCTGGTGCTTTATCCGTTGGCCGTCTACTGCTATATGCTCGACCAAGCAGACCGCCACCCCGGCGCGGAACATGGCACGGCCAAGTGGGGCAGCGCCCACAGACTAAACATCAAGTACCGCAATACCAAAGACACCAAAGAAAATTACATCTTGACCGAGAATGTACGCTTCAGCACCGACAGCCATGCGCATAAACATAATCTCAACATTATCGTAATCGGCGGATCTGGCAGCGGCAAGACACGCTTTTATGTGAAGCCCAACGCGCTGCAACTGATTGGCTCATATCTATTTCTGGACCCCAAAGGGGAATTGACGCGCACCCTCGGCAGAATCATGGAAACGAAAGGTATCAGCGTGACAGTGCTTGACCTTGTGCATTTTCAAGGCCATTACAATCCGATGGCCTATCTCGAAACCGATGAGGACGCCATCAAGCTGGCGTTCGCCATTGTCAACAACACCAAACCCAAGGATGCCCCCAGCGGCGGTGATAAGTTTTGGGATGATTCCTCGGTGCTGCTGATTTCCGCGCTGATTCTCTATCTCATGTACGAAGCGCCCGCCAGCGAGCAGAACTTTTCAACACTAATGTACATGATTCTGAATTGTCAGGTCAGTGAGAATGAAATGGTCGAGAATCCCCTGATGATGCTGTTTGGAGAACTGGAGCGCCGCGACCCGCAGCACCCCGCTGTCCTGCAATTCAAGTCTTTTATGTTGGGTGCGAAAAAGACGCTGCAATCCATTTTGATTTCGGCAGCGGCAAACTTGTACATGTTCAACTCCCGCAAGTTTGCAGAAATGACTTCGCGCGATGAAATGTTCCTGCCGCGTATGGGGCTGGAGCAGCGGGCGCTGTTCATTGTGCTGCCCGACAATGACACGACTTTTAATTTCATCGCCACCATGCTCTACACGCAGCTTTTCGACCAGCTTTTTCGGCTGGCCGATTCCACGCCGGAATACAACGGTGCGCTGCCGGTTCATGTGCGGCTGATGATGGACGAGTTTGCAAACGTTGCCTTGCCCAAGAACTTCAAAAATATCTTGGCAGTGTGCCGCAGCCGAAATATCAGCTGCGACATTATTTTGCAGAACATTGCCCAACTAAAAAGCCTGTTCAAAGATGATTGGGAAGGCATAATCGGAAACTGTGACACCCTGCTTTACCTCGGCGGTAACGAGTACGGCACATACGAATATCTTTCCAAGATTCTCGGCAAGGAAACCGAACGCACCAAAAGCCAAAGCATTGGAAAAGGCAGCCGGGGCAGCAGCAGCGACAGCCTGCAAACCGCTGGCCGTGAACTGTGTATGCCGGATGAAATCCGCCGTATGCTGGATGATGAATGTCTACTGCTGATGCGCAGCGAGGACCCGGTAATTGATCGAAAGTATAACCTATTAAAGCATCCCAATGTAAAATATACACCCGATGCAGGAGGTGAGCCTTATGTAATCCCGCCCGACTATATGGGCGACGCCATCACTATCACGATGGGTGCTGTTGCTGCCGCGACAGCACCCGAAATCACCGAAGAAATGTACGAACAGCTCGACTACTTAGAAAAACACCCGGAGGAAAATTATTATGAAAATGAAGAAAACTTCTCTCAATACGACCAAGGTGACTGACCACAAAATCAAGCGCCTTTATCTTGTGGCGGCGACGGTGGTTGCCGCTGCTTTTGTTATGGCCATGCCTGCCTTTGCAGATGATCCGCTGACGACCATCAACAATCTGAGCGACTTTGTGTTCAGCGCCATTAAAGCCATCGGCGCGATCCTGCTGGGCTTCGGCATCGTGCAAATCGGCCTTGCCCTCAAAGGCCACGATGCCAGCCAGCGGGCGCAAGGTTTTATGACGTTCTTCGGCGGCGTAGTCATTTACTTTGCAAAGGATATTCTTGATATGATTCTGTAAGCGATGCCGCCTCGTTGACTTTTATGCTAAATAAGCGTATAATGTTTAGCGTAAAAGTCAATTCGAGAGAAGGTGTGTGCTATGGATTCTACAACGAAGATTATAGAGTTGGCTTCCCAAAATAATGGCATCGTAACTGCTGCTATGATTTCTTCTGCCGGAATATCACGCGGAAGTTTGAAATATTTGGCCGATACAGGCCGATTAGATCAGGTCTCCCGTGGGGTATATACCCTGCCGGAAGTTTGGGAGGATGAATTTGTATCCATTCAAGAGCGATATAAGCGTGGTGTATTTGCATTGGATACCGCACTGTTTCTGCATGATTTGACTGACAGGACACCACACAAGTTTCACATGGCATTTCCCTATGGATATAATACATCCAGTCCAAAAGCAGCGGGAATTTTATGCTCTTGCAAGAAAGAGCCTTATTACAGTCTTGGAATCGCGCTGGTTGACACCCCTGCCGGAAATACAGTCCGGGCCTACAATGCAGAAAAAACCCTATGTGAAATTCTAAAGCCCATCAGCCACACGGATATTCAGATCATTACAGATGCATTCAAGCGGTACGCTGGCCGTAAAGATAAGAACATTCCTTTGCTTTCGGAATATGCTCATCAACTACGCGTAGAAAAACGGCTGCGTCCTTATTTGGAGGTACTATTATGAAAAACGCTATGCAGCTGAAAGCGATTATGAAAAAGCTGGCGAAAGAAAACCAGATTTCCGCACAGCTTGTTCTGCAAAATTATATGCTGGAACGATTCTTGGAGCGGGTATCATTATCCCCGTATCGGGATAATTACATTATCAAAGGTGGCTTTTTAATTTCCTCTATGGTGGGGCTGAACTCCAGAGCGACAATGGATATGGATGCAACCATAAAGGGTTATCCAGTTACGCAGGATGCCGTCCAAAAAATGATAGAGCAGATTCTCACCGTTCCTGTTGACGATGACATCACATTTACATTCAAAAGCATTGGTGAAATCCGGGAGGGTGATGAATATACTGGATACCGCGTAGCTTTGACAGCCGATTTTCCGCCTATGGCAGTTCCCTTAAAGCTGGACATCACTACTGGCGATAAAATCACACCACGCGAAATTCAATATGACTACAAGTTGATGCTGGAAGATCGTCATATTCAAGTTATGGCATACAATTTGGCCACCATTCTGGCGGAAAAGCTGGAGACTGTAATATCTCGCAGTGACCAGAATACCCGGCCAAGAGATTATTATGATGTCTATATCCTTACCAAACTGCAAGCAGAAAATATAGACTTTCCCGCTTTAGGGGCGGCACTGATGGCTACAGCCAGTAAGCGAGGCTCTGATTCGATTTTGCAAGATTATAGAGCAATTGTGGAAGCGGTGCGAAACAGCGAGATTATGCGTAGGCAATGGGATAATTACCGAAAAGATTTCGACTACGCTTCCACCATCAGCTTTGATGAAGTGTGTGATGCAGTTGCTTCTACAATGGACACCCTAATAACAAACAATTTTTTTAATTAAGCTATGCAGTCGGCAGACTTTCTGTCGGCTGTTTTCTTTTATCTGAAAGTGGGTGAAAACTTGAATCAAAACTGGATCGTCGAAAATCTGAACAATGCATTTTCCACATGGAATGGAAAGCTGGGCGAGTTATGGGGGCTGGTGACAACCGGCCCCCAAACTTTTAAGGGCGGCGCAGTGTGGAGCGTGATGCAGACACTGCACAATGGTATGGTTGGCATTGGCTATGCACTGGTCGTGCTGTTCTTTGCTATATCGCTATGCAAAAACACAATGAATTTTCACGAGTTAAAACGCCCCGAAGCTGCAATCCATTACTTTCTCCGCTTTGTGGCGGCAAAAGCACTTGTGGGATACGGCATGGACATTATGCTGAATGTGTTTTCCATCTGTAACGGCATCGTCACAGATATGGCCGACAGCATGGGCGGTATCTCGGAAGCTATGGTGTCGCTGCCCGCAGAAATGCAGACCGCTATCGAAAATGTGGGATTTCTCGCCAGCATACCGCTATGGCTCGTAACGATTCTCGGCAGCTTGTTCATTACGGTGCTTTCCTTTGTAATGATCCTTACCGTGTATGGCCGCTTCTTCCGTTTGTATATGTACACAGCGCTGGCTCCGCTGCCGCTGGCGGCTTTTGCTGGGGAAAGCACACAATCCGTGGGCATATCATTTTTGAAAAGTTATGTTGGCGTGTGCTTAGAGGGTGCGGTCATTGTGCTGGCCTGTGTGATTTACTCGGCGTTTGTCAGTACGCCGACAGTAACCAGCGGTGAAGCGACCACTATTGTGTGGAGTTATCTTGCGGAAACCGTGTTCAATATGCTCGTACTTGTGGGGCTGATAAAAGGCTCCGACCGAATTATCCATGAAATGATGGGGTTGTAATATGCAAATTCCGATAAATAAAGAAATCCGCCATTACCAAGAGGAAATCTTTTTGGGGCTGAATCTGCGGCAGATGATTTGCTCCGGCGCGGCCATTGCCGTGGCAGTTGCGGTCTATTTGGGGCTGACCCCGCTGTTGGGTCATGAAACGGCGGGCTGGGTCTGCATTGTGGCCGCTGCGCCGATTGCAGCAGCAGGATTTTTCACTTATGACTGTCTGACCTTTGAAAAATTCCTGCTTGTTGTAATAGACAGCACAGTTATCAGAAACGATTGGCGGCTATGGAAAACCGACAACAAATATTGCAAAAAGAAAAAAGGTGATAAGCATTGAGACTAAGTGAGTACGCATCTACGCGAAAAACGCGCGGCAGCCATAAAATGCCGCGTTCGGTGCAGCAGAGCATCCCCATCGACAGAATCTATGCAGACGGTGTTTGGCAATCGGAAAATGTGTTCAGTTTGATGTGGCAAATCAGCGACATCAACTACGCCATGCAGAGTGACGCGGCCAAGCAGAATATTCTAATGCAGCTTGGCACGGTCTACGCGGGCATCCCCGCTGACTGCTGGATGCAAGTCTGCATCGTCAGCCAGCGCATGGATGAAAAAGCCTTTGCCCGTGATGTGCTGTACCACCGCGAGAACGACGGCTTTGATGCCCTCCGCGCCGAACGCAACCGCCAAATCAAGGCCAACGCCCGCGAAAATGGAAATGTGGTGCAGCATAAGTACATCATCGTGTCCACGAACAAACCCGGCGTAAAAGAGGCCCGCGAACGCTTTGTACAGGTGCAGGGGCATTTGCTGTCTGCATTTTCTGCCTTGGAATGTGCCGTCACGCCGCTGGACAACCGCGCACGGCTGGAGGTACTGCACAAGTTTTTCCGCATTTCCGAGGAGGGTCGTTTTAACTTCGAGTTTGATAATTGCGCCAAACTGGGGCAGGACTTCCGCGATTCTATCGCCCCGGACTGCATCCGCTTTTGCAAAAAGCATATTGAAATTGAGGATTTTTATGCCAAGTGCATGACGATCAGCGAGTACCCGCAGCAGCTTGATGATAAGTTTATCTCCGCACTGCTCCAGCAAGTGCCGTATATTGTTCTATCCATTGACATTGAACCAGTGGAAACCGAGGATGCTTTCAAGGAAATCGACAGCGCACAGATGAAAACCGACGCCGAGAAAGTCCGTTTCAATAAGAAATCCGTGGAAAATCTGGACTTCACTTCCTCCGTACCGCAGCGGACGCAGGAGCAGGACCGCATCATTGCCAACATCCGCAAAGAAATGACGGAGAACGACCAGCAGATGTTTTTGAGCCTGCTCACCGTCACTTACTTTGCTGACACACTGGAAGATCTCGCGCTGGAAACCGATGCATTGAAAACCACGGCGGCAAACTATAACTGCCGATTCACCGAGTTGTATTTTCAGCAGGAACGCGCCTTTGACACGGCCATGCCTTACGGCTTGCGCCGCATCGAGAGTGTGCGCACGATGCTGACGAAATCGCTGACAGCACTTGTACCGTTCAATACGCAAGAAATTCTCACTCCGGGCGGCATCTGCTATGGCCGAAACGCGGTCACAGGTAATCTTATCATCGGGCTGCGCACAACTCTCGTCAACGGCAATGCAATGGTTGTGGCGACATCCGGCGGCGGTAAGTCTATGTTCGTCAAACTGGAAATCCTTATGCTGTATCTGCGTTTTACCAAGGCCCGGTTTTATATCGTAGACCCCGAAAATGAATATGCGCCGCTTGTGCAGGAGTTGGGCGGCGAGGTAGTCAATATCTCGGTGGATAGCAGCACCTATTTCAATCCACTGGACTTTAAGCCAGACAAATCCACGGACATCCCGCCCTATGTGGCAAAAGCAGAGTTTGTGTTGAGCCTGTGCGAACAGATTATGAAAAAAGAAAATGTTCTGCCCGGAGATAGAAGTCTGATTGACCGCGCATTGAGGAGCATTTACAAACCGCTTATCGAATCTAAATACACAGCGCCTTGCCCGACCATCAAGGATTTGTGGGCGGCGCTGAACAGTCAGGGCGACAACCGTTCCAAAGAATTGGCACTTGCACTGGAAATTTTCGCAACCGGCAGTATGCAGGTGTTCGCCCAGCCTACAAATGTGGATATGAGCAACCGCCTGATCTGCTTCAACATCCAGAGCTTGGGGGAACAGCTAAAGCCAGTTGCCATGCTGTCCATGCTGGAGTACATCAATACCGCCGTGATGAGCAACGAACGCAATGACCCAAAAGTAGCCACATGGGTGTACTTTGACGAAATCTATCTGCTACTGCGCGATTCTTTGAGCGCCAATTTCCTGTACACAAGCTGGAAACGTTTTAGGAAGTACAACGCCTACGCCACCGGCATCACGCAGAATGTGCAAGACTGCCTAACCAATGACACAGCCTATGCAATGCTGGCAAACTCCGAATTTGTAGTTATGCTGCGTCAGACCAAGGACATTGACAGCGTAGTAGAACTGTACGGCTTGTCCGAGCCGCAGCGGAAATATTTGCTGTTGGCCCAACCCGGTGAGGGAATTATCAAGATGGGCAACAGCCTTATCCCATTCAATAACCCTCAACCGAAAGACACCAAAACATACAAATTACTCACGACCAAACCCGGTGAAATGGAGTGAATCCTATGAGTGAAAATGAAATCCGCGTGCTGTATGTGCAGCCCGGTAAATACCCGGAGGAACGCACGATTCCCAACACATTAAGGGCATTGCAGGAGCTTGTCGGCGGTGATATTGAATGTTGCCGTCCGTGGAGAGATAGCGTTTGCGTTATCTGCAACGACTCCGGGAAGATTGACGGTTTGCCGCCTAACCGGCTTTACGGACATACAGATTTTCTTGCAGGTTCTTTTGTGGTCTGCGGCAATGGCGGAGAAGACTTTATCAGTTTGACTGATAGACAGGTTTTCTTATATGAAAGGCTGTATCATAACCCTGTTGTCTTTCTCCCCACGCCGCACGGCCTGTTGCCGATGAAATGCACTCCTGAACAGTACGAGCAATTCCAGCGCGATGGCAATAAGCTGAAAATCAAACCCATCGACCACGGAGATCGCTAAGAGCATGATTTTACACAAACAAAAGGCGGGGTGTCGCCCGCCTTAGAATCTCAAAAATATAACCTCATATATAAAGAAAGCAGGAGGACACCACCATGACCGAACCTAAGTTTATGACCCCTGCCCACCGTAGGGCATACTTAACCCACCTCAACCGCTGCAAGGCAATGGACAGCTACCACCGCGCACTGATTTACACCCTGACTGCCGTACCCGCACTCCGCAACAACATTGAAAGTTGCTTCGACTTTGAAAAAGATGAAATCAAGCCGGAATCACTGGCCGCCGGTTGGCAGACCGGCGGCACAGTCAAGCTGACCCGTTTTGCCTATAACCTTTGGAATGGGTACTCTGACAAATCCTGCACACCCTATGACCTGTTCGACTGTTCCTTTGCGCCGTATATGTACGAGGCCGTAAAACTGCGCTACCCGGAATATACGCGCCAGTTGGACGATATGGTAATTGACGATGTCCGGAATTAAAGCAAAGCGCAAGCAGCTTGTGCGCAAAACACTTATGCGGGCCAAGGCGCAGGGCGAACGCGCCGCCGAGCAGCGGCAGGAATTACCCGAAGAATACGCACAAACCGAGGTGCAGCAGGGCATTTCCGATGTGGCTGCCCGTACAGGCAACACCGCCAAAAGCACCACCCGCATCAGCTACCGCAAGTTTCGTGCAATGCAGGAGAAGCGGAAAAATCTCACCTTGCAGGGCAGCGCCCAATCTGCATCAAAACCGACTGAAAAAGAGAAAGTCACTGTTCCCACGCAGACCGAGCGCAGGGAAATGTTCAAAAAGAAGCGCTTCCGGCAAAAGGCCATCGCAGCCAAAACACCAGCGCCGCAAGCCCCGGTGCCGTCATCGGCCACACCGGCACCGCCGCCTTACCAAGCCCAAATGCAGCAGCACTTAAAGCGGCAGCACCTGACCCGCGAGGCTGTGCGCCGCTATCTGCAAAAGCAGACGGCAACCACAGCGGCGGGCAATACCGCTCCCATCGTTACCCACGCACCCAAGCTGCCCACAATCAGCAGTAAACAAGCCACGGTTGAAGCAATCAGCCGTGGCGTTCATTATATCGCAGCCAAAATCAAAGCCCTGCTCTCCCAAACTGTGCGGCACGCCGCGCAATCGCTGTTGGCGCTGCTTGGTGCGGGCGGCGTGGTGCTGTTGCTGGCGATGGTCATAGGCGCGGCTGCGGCGGTGATCGGCTCCCCGATGGGCATCTTGTTTGCCGATGAATCCGGCGACCCGAACAGCATCCCTATTGCCGAAATCGTAGCCGACACCAACGCCGACTTCGGCGCGGCCATCAATGACATCGTATCCGCCCACCCGGAGTGCAGCGAAACCACCATCACATACGACTACGAGGACGGTCATACATGGGCAAGCTACTGGCCGGAGGTGCTGGCCATCTTTGCAGTACATACCAACCTCAACTCTGATAGCGACGTTGTCGTTATCAATGCCGCCCAAATGCAGCGCATCCAAGACACCTTTTGGGCTATGCACGAGATCACCTACGAGGTCGAAGAAGTAGACACCACTCCCGAACCCACCGAGGACGACCCCGACCCGGAGCAGCAGACCGACTATATTTTGCACATCACCGTCAGCAGCAAAACTGTGGATGAACTGGCCGAGTTGTACAATTTCACCCAAGACCAAAAAGACATTTTGCACCAGCTGTTATCCGAGGAAATGCGCCCCAGCCTGCTGGCACTGTGCGGCGGGATTGCTGTTGCCGATGGCGAGTTGTGCTGGCCGCTGCCGGGTCACACCTATATATCCTGCCACTTCGGGGAAGTGGACGCTTTTGGCAATGCCGGGCATCGCGGTACGGACATTCCCGCGCCGGAGAGCACACCCATCCTCGCCGCCCACAGCGGCACTGTGCTGGTCAGCGGCTGGAACGACAGCTACGGCAATCAGGTGCTGCTGGATAACGGCGCTGGACTTTCCACGCGGTACGCCCATATGACGCAAACTGCCGTTACCGCAGGTGAAGCGGTAACGGCAGGGCAGATTATAGGTTATGTAGGCAGCACCGGCGACAGCACCGGCAACCACCTGCATTTTGAGGTGATGCAAAACGGCGTGAGAATGAACCCCTTGGAGTTAGTGTTCGCACAGTAGTCTGCAACATGATTTTGGGTTTATTTAATAAGATACCCATATTAAGCGCTATATCGACCAGGGTATTCCTCCGATTTGTCACTGCTTACCCGTTAGCTTGAACCAGCACTGGGTCGTTCCATTCAAATATACTAACGGTTCTGGCTGGGATAGCAATAGAGACAGGTTCTCAAACCAATGCCATAGGACCGACACAAATTGGCAAGTCAACGCAACAAAGCGCGCTTGTCTATCGGGTCGAGGATATTGCCCAAATGCTGTCCATCAGCCTGCGGGCAGCTTATACACTGTGCAACACAACAACGGATTTCCGTGTGCTGCATATAGGTACTTCGATCCGAGTCAGCAAGGCCAGCTTTGACGCATGGCTTGCCCGCATTGAGGAGGCTTAACTATGGCATACATCAACAAACGCGGCGACGGCTAACACTCGATTTGAAGCCAGGCAGCGGCAGTTCTAATTTGCAGACCTCTGCAAAGATTCAACGCATCAAGATTTGCACCCGCCCACTCCGTAGGCTTCGACCAAGGCGTTGATCAGCACCCACGCAAGCGCCGCAGCGGCGAGTAGCCGGAGCACCGGCACCCATTGCCCCCTAAGTTTAGGCCTGTACGATACCCCATACAGCGCTTCAGAACTGGGGGCAAAGCTGCTTTTCCTGTGTATTTTCACTCTCATGAAGATTGCAGAATCACTTTTTGTGGATAAACAGACATGACGAGGCTTATATCGGAAGTGGAAAGGTTACTCCATTCCGTATTGCGAAAAGCATCCTTATGGAGTCCAATCGCCATTGCGAGTTCTTCGGTTTCACCCACGGATAGCTGCGACGGCTTTTTTGCCAGAGGGTTCAGCGATTCGAAAATTTCCGGGGAAACCAAATTTCGCCAGCCATCTTTTTCCGCTCCGCAATAATCAAAACGATAGTATGTCAACAATGGGGAATCCGACACCTTCGTCACAGATATATGAAACAGTGCGTACTTTTCTGACAGGGAATCCGAAAAAATTGATTCCCGATCGATGTTATATTCCTGTAAAAATGCTTCCCCGTCAACAATTTCAGCACCGATCAATTCTATTTTCAGACCATTCCACTCGATAGGCTTTTGCGGATACCCATAACAATCCTCGGTTGCCAAATAAGAACCATTTAAGCGTGTGATTCTCAGGCCGATTGCGAAAGAGAGAACCAGCAAAAGGAGCAAAAGCAGAATCGCACGATGATGAAGTCGTTTGTTTTTCACTTCAAACCTCCTCGTGGCAATTCTTGTCCACATTCACAATCCGGCCCTCACGCATCGCTATGATTTCATCCGCAAGCGATTCCATTTGCTGGCGATCATGGCAGGTCAGCACAATCAGCTTTCCCTTTTGGCGCAGTTCACGCAAAAGGTCACGTATTTCTTTTATTCCCGACTCATCCAACGCATTGAATGGCTCGTCCAACAGAATCAGATCAGGTGATTCAACGATAGCGGCTGCGATTCCAAGGCGCTGCTTCATGCCGAGAGAATATTTGCGGAAGGGCCTTTTGTCGGATGGGTTCAGTCCGACACGACGCAACGTATCGCCAATCTGCGCTTGCGAAACAAGTCGTTTGATATCACAGAGAAGAGAAAGATTTTTTGCGCCAGTGAATTCATCGATAAAGATTGGGTTCTCCAGCAAAAGGCCAATGCTTCGCGGGAATGAGATACCCTTACCAATGATTTCTCCATCGATTGACACGGTGCCCATTGTGGGAAGCACAAGGCCACAGATCACGCGCATAAGCATGGTTTTGCCACTTCCATTGATTCCTTGAATCCCGTAAATCCGTCCCCCGTTTTCGCCGGAAGCACAGGAAAAACAGGCATTGATATCATCCAGAACAACATTGCCCTGAATCACCTTGGTAAGATGGTTGATTTCAACTTTCATTGCGGCCTCCTTTGAAGTCCGGGAAACAAGTCAAGTTGTAAAAACAGGAACATACCGATGAAGCATACGATTCCGGCAAATATAAGGTAGAAAAGCAAGCCTGCCCTTTCGTCGAATCCAGCGGGAGACATGGCTCTACAGCGAATCAGCATGGCATAGCAGAGAAAAGGAGATGGAAACTCAGTGAATGAGACGGCCACAAGGCAACTTATGGCAAACACCTGTCCCCAGACAAAAGAGCAAAAGATGCAAAGGCAAAAGGCAAGAAGCGAGATTGCCAACGCAAAACCGAAAGGCAAAAGGCAGGTCAAAGCATCGCAAGGCAATACATCATACGGCAAAATGGTAAAGCAAGACAAACCATTTGTAAAAAAGCAGAATACGCATACAGAGCAAAAGCCGACTGCAAAGTAAAGCAGATTCCACACGGTTAGCGCAAGACATTTGCTGAACCACCACAAGGCTCTGCTCTTTGCCCGCAGCAGAACATGAATGCCTGCCCCGCTGGCGTCCCGAATCGGATATAAGAGAGCAGTGTAAATACAAAAGTACATGAGTGTAAACCATGTAAGTGGAACCTGAAACACTTCTGTTCTGGCATCCGTAAACGGATAGCAGCCCCGAAATATCTGCATATAATATTGAATGGTAGTATATTTGCCGTAGCTATCGGGCTTTTGCATATCCGCAATCATGCAGCCAATCAAAAACAGCGCTGCTTCCGCGATCAGGAAGAAACGATTCGTTCGGATATAGTTCTTGATATCCCGCAGGAGCAATCGAATAAAACTGTTCTTCACCTTAAAAAGTCCTTTCTGGTAACGGCAAAGTGCAGAAACAGAGATTCAAGAAACAGAATACAGATGCCTGAGAGAAAATGGCGCCAAACTGTATTTTCGGCAATTCGATTCACGGAGAAAGAAACGCTCTTTTGCAGCCTATACAGTTTCGGTGTAACAGGAAACGAACACATCCACAAAGCCAAAAGGCAGACGCCCCATGAGAGTATGCTTCCGAGTTGGTGCGATTCGCAGGAAAGATTGATTGACAGGAAAAGAATCGATACCAGCAAGACTGTGAGCCAGATCGTCATAGCCTGCCAGACAATCAAGGAGCCTGTTTTGACAGGGGTTATTAACGTTTGGCCCGTCATATAGGCATAGTAGCTTGCTCCGCTTTCCCATGTACAAGGTTTACCACCTCGAAACAGCAGAGCACCCAATGCAATGGACGGGATTGAAACCGCCATCACCGCTCTGAACGCAATAAAAAGGAGCGCAGCAAGGAGATTGCGGGCAAGCCGTGCTCTATTATCTAACGCACAAATGACAAAGGGCTGCTCTAAAATGAACTTCAGTTGGTGTACAAGGCCAAGCGTCGGGGGAATCAGCAGCATTAAAAGGAAGCTCGGTTGAACGCCTGTCATCATAGTGTCGGCAAAGCACAGCTCCACACCCTGTTCATGCCATTTATGCAGCCAGAAAAGTGCATTGCCGGTTGCAAGCGCAACGCACAAAAGCGAATAAACCAGCAATCGCTTTCTATAAGTTACCCGAAATTGCCGATAAATTGTCAAAGCACATCACTCTTATTCCGCTTCAAGAAATACATAGTCATGCTGCCGATGGGGACAGCTAAGAAGTAAATTGCAATCGTAACCCATTTCACATTGACCGCAGGCTGGAAGGGCAACAGAATTGCAAACAACGAGACCGAATCCATCTGAAGCCAGTTGCAGATAAAATACAGGAGCAGGTAGAGCAAGAAAGGAAACAGCGCAGGCTGCAGAGGATTTCTTGTAGCTACCGATACTGCCAGGGCAATGATTTCCCATGCGCCAACCAATAAAGCATCCATTATAATATAGATGACGGTGTACTGCAGCGGCTTATGATAAAACAGATGCGCCATCAGGCTGCGATTGCTGATTCCGTAAAGGTTGGTAAGCGCTTCCGGCCGGACAAGCGGCAAATATAAGGCGGTGCCTGCAAAGTCGAAGAACAAGATTGTCGCTGTCAAAAAGGCGGAGGCAATAAAAATCGTCAGAGCCTTGGCAAACAGATAGGTGGATTTTTTTCGGCGCACAAAAATCTGCATCACATAGCCCGTGTTAAAGTCCCATGATACAGTATCCGAAAACGGAAAGGCACAAAGGAACGGAAGAAGCATATACAAAAGGGTAGGCCAGACAGTGGAGGAGTCCATCCCGATCCAATGCCCGTATGCAGAGTGAGGAGTAAGAAAAAAATCTCCTTGCCAACTCGACAGCCACTGGGTCAAGGGAAGAACCCCGAATATGATATGGAGAAGGGAAATGACGATGCCTGTCAGCAGAGAGAGATACAGCCGCTTGCTTCCAAAACAGCGCTTCAGCTCAAAACATAGAATGCTTTTCATGGTCACATATCCGTTTCTGTGTGCATGGCAGGAGCATTAGGCTAACGCCAGCCACTCTTCGTTCATCACATTGTCGGCGGTCTTGACTTCGGTCATCGCATTACCGCCGAGGTTTGCCCTCAGATATAAGTCACTCAACTCGATTTCCGCTCTCACATAGTAAAGGACCGTGCAAGTGCGTGTCTCCCCTGGGGCCAACATGAGCTGGAACTGGTTCTTTTCACCGAAAGCAACCGCGGGCAAGTCAGATGTGACAGCCTCGCTGCAAGTCGTTTCTGTTGCGATGGAACCGTCAACACAGCATTGAATGGACAGGTTGTTCAGATAAACCTCGGCCTCTGCGCTGCCGGAATTTGTCAGATTCACCGTAACAGTCAGATATTCATAGTTTTCGTTCTTCTCACCGAAGGTGTCTATCCCCTCCTGTAACTTATCCTGCGGAATCTGAGCCGCAGCCTCCCCCTTTTCAGCGCCCGCCACAGAGATAGTTACCTGTTGGTCACCGAAGTAATCGCACGTCAGGCTTTCGCCCCTTGCTTTCAGATTTTCGGAGGCTATCGTGTAAAATGCATAGTCTGTCAGGGTGTCGCTTGCGATGCCGTCCAGCAGAGTCGGATATTTCTGCGCCCAGGGGAAATCGGAAAGGTTTCGGCGGTTGCCCTCTACGTCGGTCACAAAAACCTGCGGCAAGGACGCAACCGTTTCATTGGAACCGTTTTGTTCATTCGTCTCCGAATTGGAGGCGTCGGTGGTCTGTTGCTGGATAGTGCTTTCTGCATCCGAACCCCCGACTGCCTGCGATGCGCTGTCTGAGGAGGTCTGGCACCCGGTGAGCAGTGCAGACATTGACAGCGAAACAAGAATCACGGCAAAGGGACGAAGCGCTTTCTTTGAAACTCTCATATTGGTTCCTCCGTTCTGGTGTGAATTGAGTCAGGGTAGTGCAACATTTATATAATAACAGACTAAATATAGCTGTAGCACGCCGCAGCCAAAGCCGTTGACCTCTTGGCGCAAGAGTTCAGTGCGATTTGTTTTCTCTAATAGCCAGTTCGTGTATTGGCTTATTGCAGTGAATCGTTGAAAGTGCAAAAAGTGATTCGATATCGCAAAGCCAATACACGAACTGGGACACTCAGAGATAAAACAAGGAATTTATAATACTACTATCTCATCATACGGAATCCGGACTCCATTGGCCCCACGCGCTAAATTCATATCCATAATTGGGCGCTGCATAGATGGCCGCATATGGATAACTCGGCGAGCCATCGTGCACCCAGTTGCGCATCCGATATACGCCTACATTAGAGATAGAATATGTATATCCATGAGAGCAATCGTGGGCAGTGGTGGAATAATTATTATCTGCTCCAACCACATGAGCGGTAAAGGCGTGTTGTACGCCTTTTACCGACATATAGACGTTGGTATCATCGGTCTTTGAGCGCCATTCCGTCCTTTGGGGCAAGCCACCGCTAAATTTGAAGGTGAAGTCAGTGTCGGCAGAATTGGATGCAAAGGCTGCCGTAGCCGCCATAAGCGCTACAATGCAGGCCACAGCAAAAGAAAGAAAAGATTTTCTTGACGTAGTCATAAGAGTTCCTTCATTTTAAAAGCAACTTGTATCGGGTTTGTTTCGGGGCGGATATATTCAGCATCTGCGCGCCGATGCTGGGAACCTTTGCTGTGCCCCCAAAATACCACAGCGTTTCACCGAAATCTACAAAACCTGCGCAAGTGACAGAAAATCGTGCGTGAACGCAAAAGCGTGTCTGCCCCCACCGGAGGCAGACACGCCGAGCAGCCAATGCTTTTAACGATAAAATTCCTGATACAGCCGCCGCAGAATATCCAGCTTTCGGTCACTGAAAGCAGCACCGTGGCTGGTAGGTGCTGCAAACTCCTGCGCCAGATCGGTCAACAGCTGCACGCGGTTCTCGCTCATCTTTTGCAGCGGAAGGGTGCGGCTCTTTTCACCGTACAGCAGATAATCCAACGAAACATGAAGCGCTTCCGCCAGTGCTGCCGCGTTTTCCAGCGTCGGCACGGCAGTATCGTTTTCATACGAACCGATGGTCGAAGCTGATTTGCCAATTTTCTCGCCCAACTGCTTTTGCGACAGGTGTGCGTCCCTACGCAATTTACAGATGCGCTTGCCCATATCAAACATACCAAACGGCCCCCTTCCACTACCTTATAGTGCACCGTTTGACACACCGATATATCTGTTATATAATCAGAAAAACAACAGTAATTCTGCGATTTTAGGCAAGATACTTGACAACAAGGGGGGCAAAAGATTATGTTTGCAGCAGATGCCCGCAAGCACACGCCGGGCAAAAATGCCGAAAAGGAGAATTTTTCCATGCGCATACTGGTTTGCGATGACGACGCAGCCTTTGCCGGTCAGTTGGCGGAAAAGATAGAGGCCATCGTAAAGCCGCAAATGCCGCGCTCCACGGTGGATTGCGCCACAGATGCAGCGCAGTTGCGTGCTTTGCCGCTGGCAAAATATGATCTGGCTTTTTTGGATATTGATATGGGCCCGCTGAACGGCGTTGATCTGGCCCGTCGCCTGCATGAGCTGCGCCCCGATATGCTGCTGATTTTTGTGACGAACTACGTCGAATACAGCCTGCAGGGGTACGAGGTGCAGGCATTTCGCTATCTGCTGAAAGCCGAGATGCCGCAAAAGCTGGAGCGTTATGTGCAGCAGGCCCTTACCGCATACCGCAAGACCCGCGATACGGTTCGCATATTTTGCGATGGCGAGGATGTCGAGCTGCAGCCGCAGCAGATCTTGTACGCCGAGATGTCGGCCCGCAAGGTATGCCTGCACCTGCAGGGGGCCGACCGGGCCTTGTTGTACACGACCGCTACCATGGCCGATTTGGCTGACCTACTGGAAAACCACGGCTTCGTGCGCACACACAAAAGCGTTTTGGTCAATATGGAGCACATCCGCGATCTGCAAAGCACGCGACTGTATCTGCGCGACGGAACCGAGCTGCCGGTCAGCTCGCACACAGCCAGCGCCGTGCGGAAAATCTATACGCAGTGGAGGAGCGCGAAGAAATGGGTTATTGGTTAGGGATCGCTTTCAGCTGCCTGGACGTGCTGTGCGTGGCCGTTTTTTGCGATGCGTTTCTTGAAAGAAAAACAAGAGGCTTACGCTTTGTAGTTGGGGTTCTGCTCTACGGAGTCTTGTCTTATATCGCTACGGTTTTCGTTTCGCATATTTCGGAAGAATCGCCGATAACGCTTTTAAAATTTGCCGCACTTATTACGGTTTACTTCGTTTTTGCATCCTTGCTTTATACCGGGAAATTCTGGTTGCGGCTGCTGGTGGTTGTTTTGGCGTATGCAATTTCCACCTTGCTGGAATTTTGCGTTCTTTATTCTCTGCTGGCATTGCTTCATATTCGTTATGATGAATATGTGGCGAATATGAAGCTCTATCTTGCAAGCGCAGCTATAACATATAGTCTCAAATTCTTACTTTCTTCTGGAATCAAAAAGATTCACAAGCCGATGGTGGCAAGTTCCGCCAGCATCAAATGGGCACCCCTGACAATTGGATTTCCACTTATTTCTCTGGTTGGTATATCAATTTGCTATTATTTATCCATGAACGGCAAAATAGCAGCCGCATTTGTACTTTTTTCAAGTGGAATTCTGCTGGCAACCAATGCCGTGATTCTGATTTTGATAGATTTGACAGAAAAAAACAACCTCGCGCAGGAGCAGCAAAAAACGCTTAACGAGCAGCTGCGCTCCCAGCGTGCCAACATTGATGCCTTGAGCAGCGCCTACGCCACACAGCGCAAAATGACGCACGATTTTCGGCATCACATCGCGGCCCTTTCCGGGATGCTGCAGGGAGGCGAGACACAACAGGCACAGGACTATCTTGCCGCTTTGCAGGAGCAGCAGACTGAGCGTGCCCTGATGGTCAACACCCACAACTCGGCCATCGACGCCGTGCTGAACCAAAAGGGCTATGCCGCTCAGAAGCAGCATATCGATATTCAGTTTGAAGTCAACGACCTGTCGCCCTTGCAAATCGAACTGATTGACTGCACAGTCGTGCTGGGCAACCTGCTGGACAACGCCATCGAAGCCTGCCTAAAGCTGGAGGAAGCAAAGCGCCGCATTGAGGTCAGCGTTTTGCGGGACGAAGCCTACGCGGACGGCGATGCGAAGCTGTATGTCTCGATTATCAACACCAGCCTGCCGGTCCACATCGAAAAGGACTGTATTGCCACAACGAAATTGGAACCGCATCTGCACGGCTTTGGTCTGCCCTGTGCCAAAGAGCTGCTGCGCCGCAACAACGCCTTTTACACGATGGATTATCATGACGGTGCGTTCCAATTCTGCTTTGAATGGCCCGATGTGGCCTGCAATTCTTGCGTTCACGCATGAGTTTCTGTCACTTGCGCAGGATTCTTGGCACTTTAGCCTGGTTTGCGGTAGGATAAGGGCGAAAGATGACAAGGAGATGCCGATGGAACAGATTGCAAAAAAGCTGACGCAATACTTTCTGGCGCACGGTCTTATCAAAGAGGACGACGCCGAGGTGTGCCAATACGCGCTGTACCAACGTATTTCCCGCGCCGTGGGCCTGATTGCTCTGACCCTGCTTGGTGGACTGATTACGGATTTCGGTTCGGCCTTTTGCTTTACCGTTTCGTTTCTTTTCCTCCGTGAGCGCACCGGCGGCTACCATGCCAAAACAGAATGGCAGTGCGCATTATACTCTGCCGCCATGATTTTTGCAACGATGTTCGCTTTGCCGATTTTTGCGGAGGAGCCCAACAATTATTGGGCAATTATGATTGCCTCCTCTGCCCTGATATGGGTTTCGTCACCTGCCGATAATAAGCAGATACACCTTTCCCGTGCGGAAAGCAAGGCGATGGCAAAGCGCGCACGTTTGCGGCTATTGCTTCTGGGCGCTGTTTCGCTTGCCCTGTTGGGCGTCCATGGTCACCTTTTCGCCAGCTCCATTGCGTTGGCGGAGCTTTCGGTCGCGGTTTCCCTTATGATGGCCACAGCCGGCTTTGGCATACAATAAATAAATCATTACAATTCAGGAGGAATCCACTCATGAAAGAAACCATGCAGCAACATTTGCACACCGTTGGGCAAAAAGCCATTCAGAACGTGATTCGCCACGAATACGGCGATTGGCCGCCCAAGAGTGGGGGCTTTTATTACCAACCCCACCGCCCGGAGAAAAAGCCCGCGGCGGCCCAGCCCCAGACCCCCAGCAAGTGACCCCATCTTAGCAGCTGCGCCATCGCCTCCACGTTTCCGAGCATAAAATGAGCCTTGACCTTGGCAAAAGCGGCAGCTATATGCGCAGTATTTCAATCGGCAAGGCATTGCCCTCAATGCACGAATTTCTGCGCATCTGTGAATACCTCGGCGTAACCCCGCAGGAATTCTTTACCGGTGCCGGGGATGAAACCGACCGTATCAACATTTTTAACCGACTGCAAGACCTCGATGATGGTGACATACAGAAATTGCAGACATTCCTTGGTTGGATGGAAGAAAAGTAAATCCGCTTTCTGCCCGACAAGTTTTTGCTTGCCGGGCTTTTTCTTTTTGTGGAACATATTTAGTTGAAAGGCGTATTGCATGGCAGATGTGCTTGACGCTCCGGTAAGCGGAGCCATGCCGTATTAAGGTAGAAACCCCGTCAAGCGCTACTGCGTCCTTTCAAAAGTCCCTTCGCCGCGTAGTTTTTCTTGTATTATTCGTATGCCAGATGGTTTTTATAACCATCTGGCGTATTTTTTTGCTTCTTTTTTGCTTTGGCGGCAGAGGACTGCCGTTTTCTGCCCGCGCCCCTCCGAGTTTTGAGGTCTATTCAATGAAACTCAAAATTCAGGAGGTTTACAATGGCAAAGAAAAATATTGCCGATAAGTATTGGATTTACGGCGAGGATGCAGAATTAGCCGCGCGCCTTACAAGCTATTTGACAAGAGTGGTATACAATCAGCGAGCAAATTATATCCGCGCACTAATGAAGATTAAGGAACATGAGTGCTCGATTGAAGATTGTGATTCGGATATTGAATCTCAATCCATGCGCTCAGGTAATTCATTGGAGGAAAGTATTGAATCCAAGCTAATGTGGGAAGCTATTCGAAAATATTTGCCCAAACTGGAACTGAAAGAGTGCGAGGTTATGATAGCCTTGTACATTGACCGTCTTTCCGTTACGGCTACGGCTGCTAAGTTGAGAGTTGATGCCAGTACGGTCAGGCGCCGCCGTGACAGCGCCTGTGACAAAATTCGCAAAGCAATGGAGGAAAAATAAAATGGGAATGTTCAAAAACACCCTTTTGCTGGCCCAGCAGGGTAATGAAAAGGCAATGGAGAAATTGCTTAATCGCTACGATCCTCTGCTGAAAAAGTGCAGCATTATACAAGGACACTTCGATGAAGATTTATATCAGTCCTTGATTCTTGAATTTGTGCGGGCTGTATCCGCATTCAAAATTTAACTAAAAAAGTGGCTGTCGCAATTCAGTGCGGCGGCCACTTCCTCTTTTAGGCTGATTCCATATCGTTATTATCTGTCCACAGTTCACACTGGGTCATAACTGTTTGCACGGCATCGTCCATCCCTTCCGGCGGGTAGCGGTGCCTTTTGAGCAAACACTTTATCATCATACTATATTTAGCTTTATTATAGCAAAATTTGATAGCTTTTGGGGGCTTATAGTAAAAATTATAAAATTTTTTGAATTTTTTTGCACGATTTGGCTTTTAATTGCGATGATATATATAGAGGGACAAAAAAGACCCTCTCCCCTTGAGGACCTTGAAAGCAAAATATCCGAATCACCGGCTACATACAACTGACCTTGCCGCAACCCAAGGAGCGTTTCGGCAGGTGCGTCCCGGTTCTGACGCGAGGATACCGCCGTAACGGCGGTGGAGCGCCCCCAGAGGCGGGAGAGGTGGCGTGGAACACATACCTCAAGCGAAGGGTCAGCAATCATGATACGCACCGTGGCGATGCTCTCAAGGCGTCGGCGGTACTGCCAACAATGTGGTACAGGAAGCGGGAGCTGTTTCCAGCAGCCGGGTCGGTGGTTCGCCCTCGTATGTCCGGGAAGTAGTGTCGAATAGGACGTACAATTTGATTTCAGATTATGGCGGTCACTTGTTTTCCACAAGTGGCCGCTATGCTTGTGGAATCAAATATGATACACATGAAGGAGGAAAATCTATGGAAATGAATTCTGTTATGGCTACGGAAATTGTAGCCGCAGAAGTGGAGCACATTGTGCTGCCGCAAATCGTCAGCATTAAGCAAGCCAGCCGAATGTTGGGGCTGCCGCCGTATTACCTGCGGCGGCTTTGCAAAGAGGTTCCCGGCGTGGCATTTCAGTCCGGCATCAAGTGGTACATCAACTTGGGGAAACTAGTTGATTACTACAACAATTCGGGCAGAAATGCCGCTGGGTAAGAGCACAAAAGGGCCGCAATGTCAAGGGTGTCGTGCGTTCCGGCGACAGCCTACCGCTTTTATGGCAAACGCTGTATAGTGTGGCTTGTCAGAAAAATCAGCCAAGGAGGAATAGAAAATGGCATCCATCGAACTGCGTACCCCAAAGAATAAACCTGCCTACTACAAAATCACAGCAAGTATCACACTCAATGGTCAGACCATACGCAAATTTTCCCGCTTTGAGTTTGACCCCAAGACGCTGAAAACCGCAAAGCAGCGCGTAGCGGCAGCCACGGCAGCAGCATTTGAATTTGAAGCAAAAGCACAGGAAGAAGCCGAGCGCAGCCTCAGCGGTGCCAATAAGCCATTCCAAGAAGTAGCCGAGGAATACATTGCTTCGGCAAAAGCCAAGCTGGAGCCTGCAGCGCTGCTGCGCGGCAACTATGACTCAGATAAAAACAAGGCAAATACAACGCTCAACAAAGTTGGCTATCTGAAGAAAATCGTAAGCGTAGCGCCATGGTTTGCCAAAAAGTCCGTGTCCGAAATCACAAGAGAGGACTGCGCAAGAGTTATTGAGGAAATTAAAGAAAAAGGCTGTTTGCGCAGTGAATATGCTTTTATCCTGCCGGAGTATGCCACAATGAAAAACAAATCCTTTACTAAAATGGTAGTTGGCTATGACATTTCTGCTTATACCGCCATGAAGTGCTTCAGCGGCGCGGCAGTCACGCGAAAAACGGCAGAAGTGGTTTCAAATATCCTCGGTGTTTCTGTACGCGATGCGTTCCGTTTTGAGCGCGACGAGAGACCCCTGTCTAAAAAGACAATTCGGGAATATGTGCTCTTCGCCAATCAAGTGCTGCACTTTGCAAATGAGCGCTATCACTCGGTGCAAGCCGAATTCAAGATGCCGGCGAAAGGAGCACGCCCCAGATTTGTAGACTGCATACATGAGGATGAAGTATGCAAACTCATGTCAGAAATTGATAAGTGCTCTATGCCGGAGCAAGCCATTGTATTATCCCTGCTGAATACGGGTGTGCGTCGTGCTGAATTGGCCGGCCTGACATGGAGTGATTTCGATTTCAAAGAATGTACCGTTCATGTCAACAAAAGCCTTTTAGTTTTTAGGGACTTCGGCTATCAACACACAGCCACAAAAGAAAGCAACGACCGTTATATTGATGTAGCCCCAGAGTACATGGAATTTATGCAGCAATACAAAGAGTGGTGGTACACAAAAAAGAGGTTGATGGGGGCCAGTTGGCAGCGAGACATGGTAAAAAACAAAGAGAGCAAGCGTGAATCACTGATGCGACTGGCCGGAGAAGAATTTGTAATCATTGATGACTTCGGCTGGCCGCGCAACCCGGACGGCTATAACAAGCTGGTAAAGCGTGTGGCACAGAAAGCGGGAATCAGCGACATTCACCCGCACATGTTCCGACATACCTTTGTCAGCCTGCTCATGTCGAATCCTGACATCGGCGTTGCAACGGTTGCCGCTGAAGCAGGTCACGCCCAGCCGAGCACGACTTTAATGATCTACACCCAGCAATACAAAAAACGCCGGGAGTCGATACGCAATCAGTTGAGCCGTGAATTGTACGAGAAATAAAGAATCGCAGCCGTGTTATCTTAAAAAATAACATAGCTGCGTTCTTTTTATGGGCCGTGAGGGATTCGAACCCCCACTGAACCGGTTATGAGCCGGTGGCTTTAACCGTTAAGCTAACGGCCCTCATTATGATGAAGAAGTGCTGTTGATGGCTAAATCGCCAACTTATCGCCAAAGCAGAAATCTTGGCGATGAAGTTCAGTAAAAACTGCGGCACTTCATCATATTTGAAAGTGGATGCGGTTGGGTCAGCCGGTTATGAGCCGCCAGCTCTGACCAACTGAGCTAATGGCCCTCATGATGTCAGATACCTGTTTAGTATATCACAATTTTACCCGCTTGCCAACACTTATTTTCGGCAACACCGCACAATTCCCGCCTTGCGGCTTAAGCACCGCTCCGGCAGCTGCGGCACGGCATCTGCGTTGCCAAAATGCTCGATAAGACATCCAGTATTATCTGCGCTTTTGGCTTGGCATCTGCCGCACCTCGCTCGCCGTATCGGCACTTAGAATTATGCGGTATTGCCTTTCGTTTTCGGCGCATATGCTGGGGTGTATGGCAAACCGGCAAAGGGGTGGTATCATGCGCATATTCTTATCAACCTTGGGGGTGTTTTTCCTTATGTCATTTCTTTTCATAATGCCCGCCGTATTGGGGCCGTCTACCACGCCGCAGCCATCCGCAAGCCCGGTGCTTTCCGCTGCACCCACTCCGTCCCCTGCTGCCGCGCAGGAGATTCGCGCCGTCTGGGTCAGCTTTCTGGAATGGCAGCATACCGATTTCAGCAGTGAATCCGCTTTCCGTGCCGATGCCGCCGCCATCATGCAGAACATTGCCTCCCTTGGGGCAAACACCGTTTTTGCCCATGTGCGGCCCTTTGGAGATGCCCTGTACCCCAGCCGGTATTTTCCGTTCAGCCACCTTTGCACCGGCACCCAAGGGCAGGACCCCGGTTTTGACCCGCTTGCCGTGCTGGTAGAAACCGCCCATGCCCAGGGCCTTACGCTGGAAGCCTGGATCAACCCCTACCGCCTGCAGGCCAACGGAACCCCGGCTGAGCTCTGCGCGCAAAGCCCTGCTCTGCTGCATCCCAACTGGGTCAAGCACACTGCAACCGGCCTGTATCTGGACCCCGCCAGCATCGAAGTCCAGCAGTACCTGGCCGATTCCATCCGTGAGCTATGTACCAATTATGCCATTGACGGCATTCATTTTGATGATTACTTTTACCCCACTACTGCCCCGGATTTTGATGCCGACAGTTATGCCGCAAGCGGCAGCACCCTTTCGCTGGCCGATTGGCGGCGCCAAAATGTAAACGATCTAATGCGGGCCTGTTACGCCGCCGCCCATGCGTTCAATGTGCGGTTTGGGGTTTCACCGCAGGGCACACTGAGCGGCTGCCGCGACGGCCAATACAGCGATGCCGCGCTCTGGCTGGCCGAGCCAGGCTATTGTGATTATCTGATCCCGCAGCTGTACTGGGGCCTGAACTACCGCAAAAATGGTTCCGATGCCCTGTCACTTGGCCGCCTTGCCGCCGAGTGGCTCTCGCTGCCGCGCACAGAATCCGTTCAACTGGCATTCGGCCTTGGTGCTTACCGTATCGGTGACGGCGACGAGGGCGATACCTCCGGTCCCGGCACCGAGTGGTGCACCGGCCATGCCCTCGCCACCCAAGCCACCACGCTGCGCTCCCTCGGTGCCAGCGGCGCTGCCCTCTACCGCTATGCTTTTCTTTTTGCCAACACCCTCTACCCCACCCTGGCGGAACAGGAGATTGCGGCGCTGCGGGAGGTTTGGGGATAGATTGTCGGTACCCACACTCACTTATTGTTCTAAATGTGGAATGTGCGAATTATAAAATTCAAGAAGAAAATTGTCAATCTAATTGTAAGAAATATTTAAGTAGATGGCCTATTTTAAAAGTAGGACATATTAGATATCAGGTAATCATGTTTGAAAGGGTGAATTAGATGATATTAAGCGTAAGTAGAAGAACTGATATTCCTAATTATTATTCGGAATGGTTCTATAATAGAATAAAAGAAGGATTTTTATATGTTCGTAATCCGATGAATGCTCATCAGATAAGTGAAATAAAAATTACTCCAGATGTTGTAGATTGCATAGTGCTTTGGACAAAGAATCCGTTGCCAATGATGAAAAGGTTAAACGAGATAAAAGATTATAATTACTATTTTCAATTCACATTGACTGGATATGGAAATGATGTTGAGGTTAATTTACCAAATAAAAAAACAGAAATGATTCCGGTATTTCAAGAACTGTCAGAAAAAATTGGCAAGCAAAAAGTGATTTGGAGATATGATCCTATATTCTTTTCTGATAGATATACGAAAGAATATCATTTGAAGGCATTTAAAAGTATTGCTGAGGCTTTAAGTGGATACACGGAAAAATGCGTGATTAGTTTTGTTGATATATATCCTAAAAATAAAAAAAATATGGATGGATTGTCAAGTTATGAATTAAATGATGATGAGCTGCGGGAATTTGCTGAGAAATTAAGTAAGATAGCTGCGGATAATAATATTAAGATTGGAAGTTGTGCAGAAAAAATAGATTTGGATGAATGTGGTATAATTCATAATTGTTGCATAGATAGAGAATTAATTGAAAAAATTATCGGATGTAAACTTAATGTTGGCAAAGACAAAAATCAGCGTAAAGAATGTGGATGCGTTGAAAGCGTTGAAATAGGTACTTATAATACATGCAAAAATGGATGTGCATATTGCTATGCAAATTATAGTTCAAAAAGTGTAGAAACAAACGCTACAAAATATGATCCTTCGTCACCTCTTCTATGTGGGCAAGTTCAAGAAGATGACAAAATAACGATTAGAAAAGTTGAGTCATTAAAAGAAACACAGCTAAGTATTTTTGATATGTGAGTTCATTATTATAACGTATATTTTTAAGAGTATATTTGGCTCCATTTTGGCTCTAAAAATTTTAGACGAGGTACACAAAAATGCGAAATAAGATGAATATGAAGAATAAAATGCACAAATGTGCACCTAGAAACAGCCAGATAAATCTCTCCGCCCAAGAGTTCGTATAACGCGCTGCTGCAAACTATTGCCATATACCACGACGCGCGCTCCATTTGTAGTGGCCGATGCTCACCATCGGCCCGCCTGAGCACCCGCTTTGTGTATTAGCTTAAGGCAACACCGCACAATTCCCGCCTTGCGGCTTAAGCACCGCTCCGGCGGCT
>OLWA01000229.1_pt1 | contig 73770 bp, 54 predicted proteins | sample 1673251 | NCBI WGS metagenome assembly OLWA01 (sample SAMEA3178937, study PRJEB25190) | human gut metagenome | biome: human gut; feature: human-associated habitat; material: faeces | place: Austria | collected 2013 | reverse complement strand
AAGGAGGACCCCTTAAAATGAGTTTACAGGTAGAAAAATTAGAGAAGAACATGGCAAAGCTGACCATCGAAGTGTCCGCTGAATACTTGGCTGAATTCTACTGCCAGCTCCTGATTTGGGAGATGATCAACAGCTTCGGCGGCGATTTTGTGGGCGCTTCGAGCGTATCGATTCAGAGTTCGGTAGGCGGTATGGCGAACATCGCCTCACAGTCTACTTACAACGCCTTTAAAAAAGCTGTTCTCGCGAAAGTAGACGAGTTCTATACGACGCCAAGTATCGCGGGTCAAACCGTGACACTGAAACTCGGTGAAACAAAGACACTCACTGACACAACAGGGGCATTAGCTGCCTATAAAGATACGCCTGCTGCAAATACGAGCGGTGTAACCGTCATAAAAAGTTAGCCGATTTCAAGCCGGAACCGGCGCGGAAAGCGCTTAAGTGTCTCGTCGTTCCAGTCAAGAGCGAACCACGCTTCATCGTCGGCCCCTCCTTCCACGGGTGTAAACTCCATGTCGCGCGCAAAGCCATGCTGTCCCATGGGATATTCCTGGCCATCCATGTGGAAAACGCCATTCCATACCGCTCCAACTATCGGGAAAAGCACCGGTGAGCGCCGTCCCCAGAACCGCGCGTCGCCCTGCCAGAGATATTGATGATGGGAGCGTTTACTCTCAATCGACTGAAGTTCAGCTCCGTGAGATTCAATCTTCACCTCAAGGAGATCATTGGAAAGAGTCTGTATCATAATGGTTTACTTGAATTTCATTTCGGGAATATCCATTCTGCCGTCGATAGGGATATCGAGACGGTCCTCGGGGATGAGGACGCCCGGAGGTCGACCCTCCCAGATAGGCGGGGCGCAGAGATAAGAAAAAAAGAATGAGTAAATGTAAACCGAAGTTTGACAATTACTCATTCTCCTCTCTCCTCAGCGGTATGGACGGGACTCGAACCCGCGACCCCCTGCGTGACAGGCAGGTATTCTAACCAGCTGAACTACCACACCAAGTTTTGAGGTGCAAGTGGCGTTCTTGCCGTTTTGCGAGTGCAAAGTTAAAGCACGATTTTGATTCCTGCAAGTTTTTCAGCAAAAAAATTTCATTTTCTTCAAAAAAGACGCAAAAAATCGCTTTTTCGAGGGATGATAAGAGCAAAAACACCGTTTTCTTCCATTTTCATCCGGATTGGAATATGGGAATAAAGATAAAATCCTCCGCCCCTAAATCGGGGATCGGAGGATTTTGGATTTATTGCTTTATGGGAATCAGCGAATGAGAATTTTCTTTTTGACCGCACCGTCAATCATGATGTAGACTCCCGGACTCAGACGGTCGGCCGGGATTTCGATACCATGAAGATTGTAGTAACGGGGCTTGGAGCCATCGTTGTGTATGGAATCGACGCCTGAGGACACAGTGGAGAATCGGAGGTCTATCATCACGTCACCTTCGACCGTAATAGCCCTGTACAGGCTTCCATCTGCGCACAGAGTGAAATCCTCGTCGAAAGAAAGCTCAGTGGCGACGCCGTTATTGCTTACGGAGGCAGAAATCAGGGCATATCCCTTGTCGTACACGGCAAAAAGATGGAGCACATCGCCATAGTGAATAACGGCGCCTCCGGCCATAGGCTCGCCCGCGGGCATACCTGAGACTTCGACAGCCTGGTAGACGGCTGAATGTCCGCGTCCCGATTCCGTGACTGTAAGCGTATAGTTTATCATGGCAAATTCAGCCTTGATTTCAACATCGCTTCCGGCTACAATCTCAGCGCGTCCATCGAAGTCGGCAGGGACTTCAGCGCCTGAGACTTTAAGCGCGGCAAGACGCGCGCCTACGCGAGACTCACAGACAAGCACCATCTCACTTCCCTTCTCAACCTCACTGCCTGAAGCTATCACATTGCCGTCGCCGCCAAGAATGCGTACGGTTCCGGGCCCAGTGGACGAATATGACACGACAACCGTTTCCGGAACGGAAGGTTCATCATCTCCAACCTCCGGATCGGTCTCGAAGATGGCACCGACCTCCGTATCGCCCGTTACGGTAAAACGATCTGTGAAAATCACCTCACGGTTCACAGTCAAGGCAGCAAGTTTATAGCCATGGTCAGCAACCGCCGTAATCAACACAAGAGTTCCTTCGGACACAGACGAGCCGGATTCAAGCCTGATTCCCGCTTCATCGGAAAGCGTCACGGTTCCGTTTCTCGAGGGCTCTACGGTTACCACATACCTGGCCACCTCAGGATTCTCAGCCACGAAAATCACTTTTATGGTGATATGGCCGTGAACTTCCACACCGAAACGTCCGTCGGCCGAAACCTCCGCATCCACTCCGTTTATCGTCAATGTTTTGAACTTCCAGCCATCAGCAGCAGTAAGCGTACATGAAAGCGTTTCCCCTTCATCCACTTCCGAACCTGACGCCACAAAAGAGCCACCCTTCATCACCGTAAGAGTTCCAAGACCCTCAACACTATATTCTACCTTAAACGTTTCCGGAACATCTGCGACAACCTCCTTTACAATAGCCTTGACAACGCTTTCTCCTGAAACCGTAAATGTATTCCCGTCCAGTTTCACATCATTCAAGTAGAGCCCTTCGAGCTCATAGCCGTCATCGGGCCGTACCTCCACTATCACTACGGTTCCTTCAACCACTTGTGTGCCGGAAGGAATAATGGTCTCGCTTTCATCGAAAAGACGCACAGAAACGTTTGATTGCGCCAGAACCTTGACTACATATTTCCCTTTCTCTGCCGGAATCTGCTTCACAATGGCTTTTATCTCGCTTTCTCCTGAAACCGTAAACGTATTCCCGTCCAGTTTCTTATTGTTCAGGTAAATGCCTTCAAGCTCATAGCCGGCAGCAGGGGTGGCCGTCACCGTAACAAGGGTTCCAACCGACAACAGGGTTCCGGAGGCAATCTCATTCCCGGAGTCGTCGGTAAGCCTGACCGCGACATTCTCCCGTTCAGTGACCCTCACAGCATATTTTGCAATCTCCGGCGTTTCGCCTTCGATTTTTCTGACTTTTACCTCAATCTTGCTGTCGCGGCGCACAGTAAAGGAGTCGCCGTGAAGCTGCTGGTCGTTGACGAAGATGCCCTCCACTTCGTAGCCTTCATCGGGAATCGGGGTAACAGTGACTATAGAACCTTCCTGCAGAGCGCCACGGTCGACAAGCGGAGGCGCCTTATAATCGGTAATCCGTACCGTCACATGGTCGGCAGGCAGGACACGCACGCTGAAATATACATTTTTCGGCACTCTGAAGGCCACCTCAATCTCCATTTCGGAATCAACGGTTGTTTCAATCCGGTCTTCTGCCGGAAGCGGAACATTGCTACTGTTGACGGCGATGCCGTCAAGCATGTATCCGTCGGCAGCTTTGCAGGTTATCACCAATGTTTTTCCACTTTCCACCTTTTCGCCAGAGAGCACAGCGGCGCCATCGACGGTCATTGTAACAGATCCGCCAACGGAAGCAGAGAAATTCACGGTAAAGTGAGTCGGCTCCACAGCCTTTACAACCGCATAAATCTCACTCAGTTCCGACACTGTGAAGGTATCGCCCACCATAGGCTCACCGTTAAGATATATACCTTTGAGTTCGTAACCCTCGGCGGTAATGGTGCTTACTTTCACGGCCGTGCCTTCCGGCAAAAGAGTACCTGAGGTGATTTCGTTTCCGTCAGTGTCTGTCAACGTCACAGTGACGTTAGGCTGCGTTCTCACCGCAACAGCATACATGGCAGGAGGCGTCTCTTTCAGCCTGACTTCTACCCGGACTCGGCATTGACCCCGAACCGTAAACGTGGAGCCTTGTATCGGCATATCGTTAACCGATATCACTTCAATCTCATAACCATCCGCCGGAGTTGCCGTAACTGTCACTATCGTACCCTCCGCCACAGTCGCGCCGGATTCAATTTCGCCGATGTTTTCTGCCGAAAGAGTTACCGACACATTTTCCACCGGCTCGACCGTCACCGTGAACTCTGACGGCACTTTTTCGAAAACAGCTTTTATTACTACTGCCCCGGTCACTTCCACAGTGAATTTCCCATCGGCATCAGGCTGCGTTTCCACATCATTTACCGTAAGGATTTTAAGCTTGTATCCGTCGGCTGCTGATATTTGGCATGCGAGAGTAGTACCTTTCTCAACTTCATCGCCGGATGCAACGTCCACATCTCCACTCTTCACCGACAAGGTTCCTTCTCCTTCCGTCGTGTATTCCACCTTGAATTTTTCCGTCGCGGTCTTTTCTTTTATAACCACGGAGATCGTGCAATCGCCTTCCACTATGAAAGTATTGCCTTCAATCGCCTCGCCGTTGACCTTGATGCAGCCAAGTTCGTAGCCGGCATCCGCCGTTACATCGACTCTTAATCTGGTACCAGCCGGAACAGAATTTTTATGCGCAACGATATTTCCGGCCTCATCATACACCTTTATAGAGCCATTATTTATTCCCAGAATGGTAACAATGTGTTTTGCAGGGGCAGTCCCCTTTAGTTTCACCTCAGCTTTTACCACACTGTTTTCTGTAACGATGAACGAGGAGCCCACAATCAGCTTCTCATTTACATAGATACTAGTGAGTTCATAGGTATCAACAATCACGGTTTCTACTTTAATCTCGGTGCCCACAGGAACCTCTACGCCGGACGCAATTTCCTCACCACTGATTTTATCCTTAAGAATTACCCTTATGTGGTCAACCGGCTCAATGGTCACCACATACTTTGTAACTATCGGTTCCGTTTTCTCGAAAATAGCCTTTATTTCAATATTTTCAGTCACTTCCACCGTGAATTTTCCGTCGGCATCCGGCTGTATCTCGATGTCATTCACTGTAAGAGATTTCAGACTATATCCATCGGCAGGGGCAATCCTACAGGAAAGCGTCACTCCCTTATCAACCTCGTCACCAGATGCAATGGAAGCCTCGCCATTCTTTACCGTGAGCGATCCCGGCCCTTCCGCTGAGTATTCAACTTTGAATTTATCCGCAGCTTTTTCCTTTACTATGACCGAGACAGTACAATCGCTTTCCACCTCAAAAGTATTATCCTCTATTACCACGCCATTAACCTTTATGCTTTCTACCACATAACCTTCATGAGGTGTAGCTGCGACACCGACCGTTGTCCCCTTTTCCACTTTAGTGCCAGACACAAGTGATTGTTCACCTACCGACAGTGAAATATCCGCATGTTCATTTTGCTCGATATTTACGGCGTAAGACTGGGTAATCTCTTGGGACGGCGCTTCGTAGACAGGCCACGTGCCCATTAGTTCTCCATTATGTTCTTTCCCCGAAATATCCCTTACAATTCCATAGGACAAATCACTGAAATCATAGGCAGCAATGACCTTTTTATCAGAGAGAAACGTTTCAGATCTCATGTCCTGCTTTATTTCATCCTCTGAAAGTACAGCCCCATAGAAACGCAAATCGTCAATCTGGCCATTGAAAAAATGCTCAAATTCTGTCCCAGAAGAATCATTACCATTAGCGCATGAATATCTTGCGCCTAAAATTAAATCTTTAAGTATAGGAATTTTTAGCTTACCCATGGTCTTATTACCCATAAGAATGCCATTTGAGTATAAATAAATATCACTCTTAGTAGATTTTGCTCCGTCGAAAACTATAGCTATATGAACATATCCTTTCTCTTCACTGCTAAAATTCGCATTGGGAGAATTAAATAATGCATAGTAAGTATAATAATCAGATTTACTTGCATAGAAATTAAACGAAGATTTAAAACTCGACCCTGAAAGTTGATTATAGATTTCAAAACCTTCACGCTGACCCTTATTCAATGCAATTGTACTTACAAATGATTGCAAATTTACTTTTTCCTCAGGGTAATTCTGTTTCACTCTCATGGTTATAGTCATGGCTCCACCTGCCGGAATAGCGAAGGCATTGCTTTTCGGAATCTTCACATAACGGGTTCCGTCAAACTCGAGATAGCCCGGACTCGGAATGGTTTCCGCCCACGCTTCCATCCCCGGTAAAACAAAAGAGAACATGACAAGGAACAATACACTTAACCTGACATTAAACAGTTTCATGGCGCTTTAAGGATTAATTTGAAATATATACGATTGGTTATTATGTTGCAGGCAACCATACAAAGTTACGAATCTAAATGAATTTTACAACTTATTAATACTCAATTTTTTACATCGTATATTAATAGCCACACATCCGTATAATCCGGCGCCACATTTCCGTTGCCGATATTATACTTCCATCCTTCCATGCCCCAATTTCCGTTTCACTGCCCATTAACTATTCCTTACGCATCTTTAGCGCGATTTAACATAGCCGCCGACCATTCCTTGAAATATTTTGGAAGAAAGATTGTTAGTAGATAATAAATACTATTGCAGGTAAACATAAAATTACTACTTTTGCGCACCCGATAGGAAATATCGGCACATCCACTTAGAATTATCGAAAAAACAATAAACTTTTACCATCATGTATTGGACACTTGAACTGGCATCAAAACTCGAAGATGCACCCTGGCCCGCTACCAAAGAAGAACTCGTAGACTACGCAATGCGCTCAGGCGCGCCCCTCGAAGTAATCGAAAACCTCCAGGAAATGGAAGACGAAGGCGACACCTACGAAAGCATCGAAGACATCTGGCCCGACTACCCCTCCAATGAAGACTTCTTCTTCAACGAAGAGGAATACTAAGCAATAAAATTTACATAAACATCTAATAATTAATGGCTAAGAAATAAATAATTTTCTTAGCCATTGCTGTTTTATCCTGTTTTACCCCATAGTTTTCTTTGCTAAAGACAAAGCACCAAGGCGATGACTTGGCTAAAGTACGTTTTCTTGGCCAAAAATATTTGTTTTCTTGGCTAAATTCAGATACTCCTCCGAGGTTTGTGTGTACCAGAAGTTGCACACAAGGCAACCAAAAATAGTTGATTTTGTAAAATCAACTATTTTTGGTTGCGAACATTACAATTTATTCTTATCTTCGTAGTCATGAAAATCGGAGCGATAATAACAGGAGATATTGTGGATTCCACAAAAATGACAGCGGAAGAGCGTGCTACGATGTTACGATTGTTGCAGTCTCTGCCGGTATTGCTGTCACCTTTGGGTAAAACAGATATTGAGATTTTCAGAGGGGATAGTTTCCAGGTGAAAGTTGCAGAACCAAGCAAGGCATTGCATATGGCACTTACGATACGGGCTATTATCCGCACCAATAAATTTGCAGGTAATAATCATCAATGGGATGCTCGCATGGCAATTGGTATCGGAACATTAGACTATGAAACGGACTTACTATCCACAAGTGACGGCGAAGCATATAGATTATCAGGCAAATGTCTTGACTCCATAGGCAAGGGTCGTTTATGCATTAAGACTCCTTGGGAGGATGTTAATAAAGAGCTAATGGTTTCCACTCTATTTGCTGATGATATAGTGACAGGGTGGACTCAAAGTCAAAGCAGGATAATGTTTGAGAAGCTTGTCAAGAATAATAGTCAGGAAGAAATCGGCAATATACTTGGTGTTTCCAGACAGATGGTCAGCAAGTCCTTGAAGGCAGCCAAAGATGCTTTGATTTCTGTATATGTCAAAAGATTTGAGGAACTGATTAATCTTAAAACGATATGAGCGCAGTAATAATTCTTATACAACTGATAGCGGCGCATCTCGTAGGAGATTTCATATTGCAGTCTGACAAGATGTGTGCGGATAAGTTTTCCAAAAATAAAACTGTCAGATATCGTGCATTGTCTGAGCATGCTATTATTCAAGCGACATTGGCATATCTGTTTGTCGCGCAATGGACAAACTGGGTTGTCCCGCTTGTTATTGGTGTCAGCCACTTTCTGATAGACTTGATAAAGACTCACTTCAAGCGAAAAGATCTTGTCGGCTTTCTATGCGATCAGTTGGTCCATTATTGTGTCATCGTTGTTCTATGGTTTACAGCATTCGCTAATCATGACTTCAATCCTGCTACAGAAATCTTCTCTGCAAATTTTTGGTTTGTTACAACGGCGTATATCGCGGTACTCTCGCCCACATCAGTTTTGATAAAATCCTTCATTGAATATGAGAAATGGTTGCCGGCAGATGCTTCTTTAAAAGGATTGCCCAATGCCGGAAAATGGATTGGTTATCTTGAAAGAATACTAATACTGACATTTGTTTTCACCAACAATATTGAAGGAGTCGGATTCCTGTTAGCCGCAAAATCTGTATTCCGTTTCGGCGAACTCAACAAGGCTAAAGATATCAAGACGACGGAGTATGTACTGATTGGTACTTTTACCAGTTTCACAATCGCGATATTGCTTGGCTTTGGTGCCGACTGGCTCATGGAGATGAATTTAGAATGATAGGTGATTATAAAGTTAAATTGATCTTGTTTTACCTGATTTTTGCCATCTGATATCATAGTATGGCATTAATATAGGTTTTCGAGTTTTTTTGGCCAAGCGCTATTATTTTCTTGACCAATTCGATTTTAAGCCGTCAGACACCGTGGTTTTCTTTGCCAAATTCCGCCAAAAGCGACTATTTATCTGATTATCAATTATATGAACACTTTTCAACGAAGAAGAATACTAAGCTGCCACATTGCGCATAACAACTTATAAAACAAGAGGCTGTGTCGTAATGAACTGCACTCCAAAAGTTTTATGTCTAACTTTTGGGGTGCAGTTCAATTTTGACACAGCCTCATTTCTAGTATACAGCTCAAAATTTGCGTTTTTTGAACAGTGTGTCAATAATTAGGAATAGGCCGATTCGCAACCGTCTTTATAAGAAGAATAATAAGAGATTAGGTAGTTTGTGTGACCAATGTTTGGCTAAAGGCTCGACAATCGCCTCAGACCGACTCAAATGGTGCGGTTTGTTTTGCTAAATGCAAATACAACACATCTAACACACTAACATACAACACACTAACCAATCTTCAACGAAGAGGAGTTTTAACCTTGAATCACCTCGGTTTTAACATAAATAGCTAAATCGAGTAGGAGGTAAACACTAATCATAGGTGTTTATCTCCTACTTTCGTGTTTACCGACCTCTCACACCACCGTACGTGCCGTTCGGCATACGGCGGTTCTTAACGCGGATGCAGTTTCTCGTAATATTCCGTAAGTGTTGGATAATGGGCGCGTTTCAAGTTTTCTTTGGATATAGCACGTGTAAGTATGGGACTATAAACCGTGCGCCAATACCCCTTTCGGGTGTTAGCCCATTGCCATGCCTGCCACTTCGCTATGCCACATCGTTGCAGATTCTTGAAGCGGGTCCGCACTCGTTTCCAACATTTCCATATACACATACGTATGCGGCTGCGCAACCATTCATCAGACTCCTTCAGAAAATTGCGCATCTCGGCAAGCCGAAAGTAGTTAACCCACCCTCGGATTGTATAGGTCAGTTTCTCCTTGCGCTTCTCGTACCCCCAGCCGTTACTCCGCTTTGTCAGCTCTTTAAGTTTGGCGCGGAGTTTTGCTTTGGTTCTCGGATGAACGCACAAGCGAGCCTTTCCTCTTCACATGTTGAACGAGTAGCCGAGGAATTTCTGTCCGTGGACACTGCCGACGTGAGTTTTCTCGCGATTCACTTTGAGGAAGAGTTTCCCCTCTATGAACTTCGTAATGCTTTCGCATACCCTTTCGGCCGCTCTCGGGCTTTGGCAGAAGATTACACAGTCATCGGCATAACGCACAAATGGCAGTCCGCGCCTTTCAAGCTCGCGGTCAAGTTCCGTCAGCATTATGTTGCTCAGTATGGGACTCAGCGGGCCGCCTTGCGGTACTCCCTCTATCGTGTCCTCATACTTATGCCCGACCATTACCCCTGCGTTGAGATACTTGTGTATCAGCGATATGACCCTGCCGTCTTTGATTGTCTCGCCAAGTAGCTGTATAAGTTTGCTGTGGCTGACCGTGTCGAAGAACTTTTCGAGGTCGAGGTCTACGCAGTATTTATAGCCGTCATTGATGATTTCCTGCGCCTTTTGCAGGGCTTGGTGTGCGCTCCTTCTCGGACGGAAGCCGTAGCTTGTCTCCGAGAACTTCGGTTCGTACACCAGGCTCAGTACCTGGGCTATGGATTGCTGAATGACGCGGTCAACCACGGTGGGTATGCCGAGTTGGCGCGTCTTGCCTCCCTCTTTGGGTATCTCTACCCTCCTTACGGGATTAGGGCGGTAGCTTCCGCCAAGCAGACTTTCAGTTATTTCATCCTTGTGTTCACGCAGATACGGAAGCAGTTGCTCTACTTCCATTCCGTCGATTCCTCCGCTCCCCTTGTGGGCCTTGACTTGTTTGTATGCTCTGTTAAGGTTGTCGGGAGTTAGGATATACTCTAACATCCTGTCTGACGATAGTTGCACTTCTACGAGTTCGTCTCCAACTATCCCAATCAAAGTAGGCGCTCCCTCATATCTTTCGCGTTCCACGCTATTCTTCCGAGGGCAGCTTTCTGATGTTTTCGGCTTTTCTCCTTTCATCGGGTAATATAAAGTTTTGCTCGTGTGGTTAAGTTTTGCCCTTCGTAGGCGCCCACGAGCTTTAAGGCAACCACTACTATGGCATCTGCTGACTTCTGTGGGTTCGTTGTTACTGCTTACCTTTCGGCTCGCCCCACAGACCTCCCCGATTAAGAACACAATCTTTCAGTCTTATACTCCCTTGATTTACTCGAGTCAGTCCGGATAGCTATCGGGCTTTGGTTTGTTTAGCAACCTCACCCCTGATTTTGAGCCTTATATCAAGTTTCTGTACGTGGAGCCAGACTTTTGTCCTTAGCTTCCTTCCGATTCTCCTCGCGGCAGACTCCGTTGCCTCGGACTATGCGCTTCCCGCTATCGGGGCGCGCTCGGGACTTCCACCCGTTAGATTATGCCCATGTCGGGCGAACTAAAAAAAGCGATTTACAAACCATAAACTTGTAAATCGCTTTTCCAGCCAATTGACAGTTGGCGACTACCAAGCCGACCCTCTGCCACCAACTATATTTCTTTGAAATGCGAGCGGTCGAAGCCGCAGACCGGGCATACAAAGTCTGCCGGAAGATCGCCCTCCGTTTCAACTTCGTAGCCGCATATGTCACATTTGAATCTTCGCATTTTCTTGCCAGAAGGCGCAGAGGCTGCCGTAGGGGCAGAAGCAGCCTGCGGTGCAGCCGCGGCGCGATAGGTGGGGGCATTTTTCGGCGCATTCCCTTTTATCACATTGTGATAATATGCATAGGTCATGGGCGTGCCGGTTCCTCCGTGCGAGGCCACCAGCCTACCTATTACAATTTCATGAGTCCCACAGTCTATGAAATCAATGGCATCAAGAATAAGACGTCCGCAGAAACTGCCATTAACGGCCGGAGCGCCATCAAGATCTTCATAGCCGAAATCGGCATACTTGTCGGCATCACGTCCCGACCGGAATCCGAATGAACTTATTATCATCGGGTCAGTGTCTTCGGCTATGATCGAGAGGCAGAATCTTGGATTCTTCTTTATGCATTCTAGAGTGTAGTTATTCTTGTTCAGGCAGATAGCCAGTTTCGGATTCTCGCTCGTCACCTGAAAACAGGTGTTGATAATACAGCCCGTGGCCTTACCCTCGCGGTAGCATCCTACCACATAAAGTCCGTAAGTGATATTGTACAGTGCGTTGCTTTCCATATTTTCGACGGTGTTAATAATACATATAACACTTTTCGAGGCCTTTAAGATTTCCAGACAGAAGAAATTCATGGAAGGCATCTGCATTAAAATGGCACCGTCACCCCTACATCATCAGGCGGAACCCAACGAAGCGGCTCACTGTGGCTGCGCGGCTTCGTATTCCTTGCGGTGATCCATCACCCGCTTCATATTTGTCTGCGCCCATTCCGTCAGTTGGCGGATGAGCGGAAGAAGCGATTCCCCGACCTCTGTAAGCCTGTATTCCACCTTAGGCGGAACGACGGCATAAACTTTTCGCTCTACGAGACCGTCAGCCTCCAGTGTGCGCAATGTGGAGGAAAGCACTCGGGAGGACACATCCGGTATCAACCGGCCCAATTCATTGAACCTCACCACTCCCTGCTCCCCGATGATCAGCAGCGTAAGAAGGGCCCACTTGCTACCGAAACTGGCTATCACATTTCTTATGGGACAAATCTCAATTACTGAACCGGTTTCCTCTTTCCTTTTCATATATCAGAACAGTTACTTTCAATTTCAAAGTTAGTAATTTATTTCTGTATACAGGCATAATTCCAACCATCCATTGGTTTAGTAGGAGAAAAAAACAGTTCTCCGTAAATTTTTTCTCTCTGATAATCAGCAAAACCGACAAAAAGGTTACTATGAGCGAAAAAAGTAACTTCTTGACACATGGCCAGATGCATTATAACTTTGCAGCGCAAAAACAAAATCGCAAATGATATGAAACAGATTCAGACAATCGAAAAAGGCGACAATTTCAGCGCAGCCGACTTCGGCGGATTCGCCGACATCAAGGATTACGTTCTCGAGCTCGGTCCCGAAACCAGGATTCCCGGAAAAGTCTTCGGCGGACAGGCCGTAGGCACCACCGGCGGCGAGTTCTCATTCCAGGTATTTGCTCCCGGCCAGGAAACCGGCTTCCTCCACACCCACAAAAATCATGAGGAACTCTACTTCTTCCTCCGCGGCAAAGGCGAATTTCAGGTAGACGGCCGCGTATTTCCCGTCGGGGAAGGCTCCGTTGTCCGCGTAGCTCCCGACGGTCGCCGCAGCGTGCGCAACAACGGCACAGAACCCCTGGTAATGCTCTGCGTGCAGTATCGCGGCAACACCTTCACCTCCGAAGACGCCACCGACGGAAACCTCCTCAACGAACCCGTAAAATGGTAAAATAAATAAAGCCGGTCAGGAGATGCGTTAAAAATAATTATGCTTATAATCTAATCCAGCTCTTTACTCCTTGGACGGCAGTACACCCCGGGCGTTTGCGGCCATAAACTCTTTTATGGCCGCCGCCACACGCATCTGCGCCTCCTCGCCTATATGACTGCATACAGGCAGCGACAGCACGCTTCCAGGCAACGACAGCGCCCCGCGCATCTCCCTGTCACACCGACTTATGTCCCGCCAGGCCTCCTGGCCGCTCAACAAAGAAGGATAATACACCATCGTCTCTATCCCCTTTCCGGCCAGAAACGACTTCAGACCGTCGCGCAACGCGGGATCAACCCTGAGCGTATACTGATGATAGACATGCGAGACTCCTCCGGCTCTCACCGGACACTCCACACCCGCCACCTCACTCAACGCGGCGTCATAGCGCCTGGCAGCTGCCACCCTCGATTCTATCCATTCCGGAAGATGCCTCAGCTTAACGCCAAGCACGGCAGCCTGCAGGGTGTCAAGGCGTGAATTCAGCCCCACGCAACTGTAATTATACTTCGTGGTCTGACCATGATTGGCCACAACCCTCATCCTGCGGGCAAGCTCACCGTCGTCGGTAAACACAGCGCCACCATCGCCATAGCACCCCAGAACCTTCGTCGGGAAAAACGACGTACATCCTATCAGCCCCGCCCCGCCGGCCATGACAATACCGCCCCCCTCCGACCGGCAAGAGGCCCCGAACGACTGGGCATTATCCTCCACCACGGCAAGGCCGTGACGCCGCGCGAGCTCATAAAGAGGAGGCATATCACATGGCTGCCCGAACATATGCACCGGCACTATGGCGCGTGTACGGCCGGTGATAAGCCGTTCCACGCTCCGCGGGTCAAGATTGAACGTCAGCGGATCCACGTCGGCAAAAACCGGAATCCCGCCGTGTGAGGCCACACTCTCGGCAACCGCCCCGAACGTGAAAGCCGGCACAATCACCTCGTCGCCACGGCCTATGCCTATGGCGGCCATGGCCAGCCGCAGAGCGTCAGTGCCGCTGCCGCATGCCACGCAATGGGCCACGCCCACATACGCCGCCAGCTCGCTCTCAAGCTCACCCACCTGCGGACCGCGCACAAATGCCCCGCCGGCCATCACCCGGGCTATGGCCGCATCCATCTCGTCCTTCACCGAAAGATACTGCCCGTAAAGATCAACCATCCGTATCATAACGCCGAATGTTTATCCGGCAGACCACGGCCGGCAGGACTCTTAGAGCCCGATTCACAACAAAAATTCTTAAGCATGGGATGATACAAGCCTGTAAGCGGCGACAGCCCCGTGGTGCGGGCTGCCTCCACTGTGGCCACAGCCTCCAGCGTATCCTCCAGCGAAAAGCCGCGGCCCGCCACGATTTCATGATAACTCCTGGCATGAAGATCCGCAAAGCCGGTCGAAAAATCAAACAGGTCCCCGTCCACCGAAAGCCGCCGGCACGCCCCCGTATGCCCGGCCGGAACATGCCCCGGATCCACACTCAGAAAAAAGCACACCCGCGCTCTCTCCAGTTCCATAACACCCGATATGCAACCGGCATCCGACCGATGGAGCCTCAGCCCTGTCCGGCGTCCGAACATCCAGTGAAGCAGATCCACGAAATGGATGCCAATATTGGTAAGAACGCCGCCGCTCTTGCGCGGATCGCCCTTCCACGAAGCGCCATACCATCTGCCCCGGGGAGCCACATACACCAGCTCCACATCATGACTCACACCCACCCGGTCGCTCTCAACCTTCTCTCTGATCCTGACAGCCTCCGGATGAAGGCGCATCTGCAGAACCGGATACACCCTCCGTCCCGAAACGCGCTGCATCTCCGTCAGACGCCTGTGTTCGGCCACAGTCAGCACCACAGGCTTCTCGCATATCACATCCATCCCCGCCTCAAGCCCCCTCAGAGAATGCCCGCAATGAAGATAATTGGGGGTGCACACCGTCAGATAATCCGCCACATCTCTGCCAAGACTCCCGAAAAAAGCATCGCTGGCCGTTGTAAACTCCGCATCCGGAAAATACGAATCGATGATACCCACACTGTCTGAGACATCGCACGCCGACACCACACTGCCCCCTACGCTTCTCACCGCACCCAGATGACGGGGAGCGATATAACCTCCCACCCCGACTATTGCAAATCTGCTGTTTCTTCTCTGTTCCATCTTCTCAATCAGTTTATAGTATTCTAAATTTCGATTATTTCGGCAAGCACCGACTTATCACATAGGTGCCGCCCAGAAGGGATGACACTGTCCTTTACCGTTGATTTCCGGCAGATTGTGAAAGCCGCTCTGAATAGTCCATACCGAATACCTTTCCCTGCCGAAAGTCTTTCGCTCATACGTTCCCGCACCGGGGTCTATAAACCCCGGCGTGGAATTCAGACATAAAATGAACGAACCCACATCATTGTGGTTATGGCTTCCCCCGTTGTGGACACCTCTGGCCGCCAGCGGGAATCCCGCATCTCCGTGCATATGGCAGAGTTCAGCAGTGGGAAAGCACTGCAACACATACGAGTTGCTCCCCATATTCCAGTGGTCGGCCATGCCCGACGGATTCCTGAAACCCATCCGCCAATAACCGCCGGCCGTCATGTAGGACCGCAGCACGCGGCCCTCAGTCGCGCACTGTATTCTATTATCTACTAGTTGCTTACCCCCCCCCAGTTCATATCTAAGAGTGTGATATGGCCATGCATGAAGCGATGCAACCTTGCCCGTCCCCATCTCAATAATACTTAGGTTGAGAATCGCCGTGCCCAGAGGAATCTCCCGTATCTCCGGCCGCATTCTTGCCACAAGCCCATTTATGAACCTTCTCATCACTCTTCTTGCCGCCATACATTCTCTTTGTTTCCCGTATTCGCCTTCCTGCGGCTACGAACTGTCTCTGTAATATAGCTTATTATCGGTTCCATGGTGATTTCAACAGCTATATTCCGCTCCGCGAAAGCTCTTATCTCGGCAATCACCTGCTTTCTTGGCCGCGACCCATAGATCTCATCATGAAAATCCACCACCCGCCTGATATCCGTAACCTTCTCGTCCATGGGAAGCTCCAGGTTATACTTATAGGCCGTCCCGACAAAAACGTCCGTAATGCCGGTGGCTATGGTCGGCAACCCTTTTGCCAAATATTCGCGGCTTTTGAGCGTGGAATGCACATATATGTCCTTATCCTGCGTGGCAAGAGATATCAGCCCCAGACTACACCTTTCGAACACGGCATCGAGTTCGCGGCCGGTCTTATATCCGTGCATTACCACATTCTCCTCAAGCCCGAGCCGTAGCCTCATTTCTTCAAGAGCCTGCCGGCAATATCCGTCTCCTACTATGTGCACCACGATTTTCCGCTTACCTCCGGTTCTGTAATATTCATGCAGTCCCCTTATAAAACGGTCGTATCCATGCCATACATTCAGTTTTGCTACCGCCGCTATATGGATTGTCCCATCGTCGGGAATTCGGCCTTCGCATGGAGCGATAAGGCTCATATCAATGCCGTTTCTCATCGGTATGGCAGGCACACCTGAAATCTTGGTGAAATCTCCCACCACCACGAATCTGTCAATATAACGTTTCATCAGCGGCATATAAAACGTCTCTTTCCACCACAGCGGATAATCCTGCCACCGCCGGGTAAGTTCCTTTTTTATCGGATACGTCCATAATTCGTAAAGCACCACAGCATCAGGATTGCGCCTGCGCATCCTGCGTATTGCCAGCAGATGGCGCAGCGATAAAAAATGCGGACGTCTTATATAATAGAAGTCATAGCCGTCAAACTCAGGCCTGTAGTCCGACAGCCAGTCACACATTGGCCCCCGGAAAGGAAGACGCATCGCCACCTTCCTGATGACTGACGGCTTCACCCGTCCCTCATATTTTATCTGACGGCATGACAGGCCTCCCTGACAGAGAGCCTTTATCTGACCTGCCACTTTCTGTTCAACACCGGTATTCCTGAACGGCATACACGCTTCTGCATAACCGTAAAAGTACAGACCCTTTGCTTTCATTGGCATGTTTTCATGAAAATGTCATTAATCACAGCCGCCACATATTCGGCTGAACCACCGTTCTCAAACGACCCCACCTCCTTCTGGTGCGAGAGCAGCCTTTCCGTGCTCTCCTTCCGGCAATAGCCTTCTATCAGACCGCACAATCCTTCCACTGTAGTGGAATAGGGGTATGGCCACTGATCTATAGGAGTATAGAATCCGCGCTCTGATTCGAATCGTTCCAGATCCGGCACATATAAAAACGCAGGTTTCAACGTTATGCCGAAATCCCATATCGAGGAAGAGTAGTCCGTTATCAGCACATCGGCAAACTCCAGCAGATCCTGCATGTCAGGATAGTCTGTCACATCCACCACCGGGAATCCGCTGTCAGTTCCGGGTAATGAATGGCGGTGCCGTCTGTAGAGAAACGTTACCTCCTTCCCGAACCTGCGCCGCAGCGATACCGCCACTGACTTCACACACACATCATTGCAGGAATGTTGGCGGTGACGGTGCGTGCCCCTGAACGTGGGAGCATAAAGCACCATCAGATTGCCTGCCGCAATACCATATCGCGTGCGAAACTCGCCCTTACGTGCCTGCAGGTCTGATTCGTCTGCGGAGAAGAACCGGTCGTTGCGGGGAAATCCCGACCGGATAAAACGTTCGGGAGCTATTCCATAGTCTTCGGCATGTTCATGCAACTGCTTCTCACAGCTGGCCAGCACTATGTCTGTGAGCATGCCTCTGAGCTTACGCATACGCATGATATAGCGCCATTCATCAGCCGAAAACATTCGCTGCCTCATATACATGCGCTTATACGATCCTCCGCCGTGCTCGGCGCTGATTACAGTCTGGCTTCTGCGCCGGGGCAGAAACGGTTCCACTCCCAGATTGCTTATGACAAAACCCGATGTAAGCAGATAATACACATGCTTCAACGACAGAAATCTTACGGTTCTTACCTTGCCTCTGAATGCGCCGGGAAGTTTCGATGCTTCATTAAGCACCCATACGTATTCAAACCTGTCGCCATACGCCCTGTACAGAGCCTCGAAAATCGACCTGGGATTGCAACTGTAACACGAACCCTCGTCGGACGACAGCAATATCCGGCGACGACACACCGGAAAAACACAGCCTGCCGTCATCAACAGCCTGCAAAGAGATATCACATAATATTTCAGCCTGTACTTCATGCCATGAAATTCATGAATCTATCTATATCATATACTTTCTCAGACCCTCGACTGCATAACTCACCATACAGCGGCAACAGAACGCAAAACCTGTGCGCTGATGGTGCCTGATCACATGCCAGTAACCGCGCGCCATCTTAAACTTGTCGGACGACCGTGAACCATCCGATATCCTGTATAATGCCGTCACTACACACTGGTTATGCGCCGTCACACCTTTCTTGAGAATGTCGAGCCAAAAACAGAAATCTTCCTGTGAGATATCTTTGAAGCGGGTATCTCCGACAACACTCCGCTTTATTATCGCCGTCAGAAAAGGAATATGGTTCGACCGCAGTATATCGGAGTAACCTGCCCTCTTCCTGGTCGCCACTATACGCCCGCTTCTGGAATTCCCCCCGGAAATCTTCTCATAATACGAATATACGAAATCATAGCCGTTGGCCTCTATGAAACCAATCTGCACCGTCAGCTTATCGGGCAACCAGAGGTCATCACTGTCTAAAAACGCTATATACCGTCCCGAGGCTCTGTCCAGGCCCATATTCCGCGCCTCAGACGGTCCCCCATAGTGAATATCGGTACTCATGGATATGATTCTGCTGTCGCGGGCCGCATATTGTCTTATCACCTCCTGTGTGCCGTCCGTCGAGCAGTCATCGGTTATTATGAGTTCCCAGTCGGTATAGCTTTGCGACAATACCGATTCTATCATTGCTCCAATAGTTTTCTCGGAGTTATAGCATGCCACTATCACCGATACGGCAGGAAGGCTACTTTCCGGCATAGTTTCTGGAGTCTCCGGCACACTTCCGCCTATTTCATGTTCTTCATGATTTTCATCTGTGAAGACACGGCTGAGCAACAGATACGCGGGAACAGCAACAGCAAGCGACACGGCAAGCGTGAGCGGGGCATTCTCTATTCCGGAAAAAACAGTCACCGCCCTGGCAGCACAACACGATAGCCCCGACATCCACAGCAGACGCCACATCAGCCGGAGGGGGAGCAGACGCCCCGCACTCAGGCCCGTGGCACACGAAACCATCAGCAGAAGCGACACCACACACAGCATCCTTGTGGTGACTGACACTGCCGCTATAACCGTAAGCGATGGAATAAGCCTCACCGCCAGGCAGTCAAGCCCCACAATCGCCACTGCCGTCAGCAGATGTGCCCTCGCAAAGCCGCGCGAGAGCCCAAGAGATGTCATAAGCGGGAAAAACGGTACCACCAGCACAAAACACATCAGCGACGCCAGACGGAACAATACCGCTCCGCAACGATAGCTCTCGCCGAAGAACGCCGTCATAATCTCAGGCGCGAAAAACATGCAGAACACAGCCACGGGCCACACCACAATAGCCGACTTATAAACCGACCGGCGCCATAAGCCTATGCATTCCTCCCTGTCAGTCATAGACAGCCTCGACAGCTCCGGCCAAAGCACCGCACCAACGGCCGACATCACTACCACCGCCAGCGGCATCTCACGAAAACCATTGGCAAACACCGCAAAATCACTTGCTCCGAAATATCGGCTGACAAAAAACTGGCTCGCCGAGGATATCACAAAGCTATATATGCCGGCATAGAACACCGGCAGCGCAAACCTCAGGAAATCGACGTATCCAGGGCTGCTCCCCGACGGAGCCACACCCGTGAAAGGCCGGTAGGAAAGCCAGAGACCCCACACCGCCGACGCCACCGATGCCGCAGCAAAGGCACCGGTAACCGCCAGCGGACCACCGCCACACATCCGGGCCGCGCCAACCACACACAGCAGCGTCAGCAATCGGCTAAGACACACGTAAATGGCCAGCTGCCCCGAGCGCCTGCAGGCCACAAGCACACCCTCCACACCAGCCACAGGCATCATGGCCACCGGCACCGCCGAAAACAGACGCAGACACGGCCCCAGTGCCGCATTGCCCAGCAGACCGGCTATATCGTCCGACAGCACAAACAGCGTGAGCGAGAACACACACCCCATGGCAGCGCTCATCACCGTAAGCTTCGTCACCACAGCCCGGCCCTCGCCGACATCCGTTCTCGCCAGAAAATAAGAGTAACACGCAGGCAGCCCAAGCGAGAATAGCACCAGCAGAGTGCCGTACACATACAATACCTGAAGATATGTGCCGTAGGCCTCCGGCTCCATCAGACGGCTCAAGGCCATAGCTATGAACACCGACAGACACATCGACACCCCCTTCGACACGCCAACCCTCACGGCCTCGGCCGAACGGCCGCCGCGCAGAGTCCTGATGTATGCCGCCGTAGCTCCCGCCATCAGAGACTCCAGTATTTCATGTTCGACACACGGCCACGGTAGACACCGCTCAAATCCGCAAGCAGTGCCTCACGGCCCGAAGACATCCGGCCGAACCACTCCTCGTCAAAACCCGCATAGCAGTCATGGGCCACAGCTATCACCACAGCGTCATACACACCCTCCGGACACGCCTTCAGCTCCAGGCCATACATGCGCTTAACCGCCCGGCGGTCAACCATTCCGTCAACCACATCACACTCCAGCCCGAGGGCCGTAAGACACTCCGTCAGCACAGCCACTCCGCTGTTGCGGATATCGTCGGAATTGCGCTTATAGGCCATGCCCATCACCAGCACCCGGCGGTTTCCTCCTGCGGGAATCCTCCGCGCAACCTCTCCGGCCACATACGCCGGCATGCGTTCGTTGACCGCGCAGCCCAGCCTCGTCAGAGGCATATCTGCTCCCTGGCGCTCCGCCTTCCATATCAGATAATAAGGATCCACCGGTATGCAGTGGCCCCCTACCAGCCCCGGACGGTACGGCGCGAAATTCCACTTGGCCGATGCCAGTTCCACCACTTCGTCTATATCTATCCCCATCCGGCCGAAAGTCACCGACATCTCGTTCATCAGAGCTATATTCATGCACCTCTGTATGTTCTCAAGAAGCTTGGCCGCCTCGGCCTGCCGTATGTCCGAGGCTATGTGAAGCGATGCCCCGACAACCTTGCCATAAACCCTGGCAATCTCAGACACCGCCTCGTCATCGCATCCCGATATTATTTTCGGAGTGTCCGCAAGTCCGTGACGCGGATCGCCCGGATTGATACGCTCCGGCGAATAACCCACCTTGAAATCGCGGCCGCACCGGAGCCCGGAAATCTTCTCCAGCAAAGGAATGCACTCGTCCTCCGTGCATCCGGGATACACCGTCGACTCATACACCACATAATCGCCCCGCTTAAGAAGACCACCCACCGATTCCGTGGCCGAGAGCAGAGCGCCGATATCGGGCCTGCGGTCACCGTCAATAGGCGTCCCCACGGCTATTATGTAGAACGAAGCAGCGGAAAGTGCGTCCATATCGCCCGCTATCACCGGCCCGTCATCCACGCCGCTATCACCGGCCGCCCGAAATCTCGGATCATAACCCGCCACATCGAAATGCCGTGACAGCGCCTGAGCAAGCGGCATGCCCACATATCCCAGACCCACAACCCCCACAGAAGCCCGGCGCGACTCCAGCCGGTCAAATATTCCCGTCGTCATCTGATTCCTCATACACAGTTCCGTTTACATTACTATACTTTATTCCCGTATCCCGGCACACGGCCACACCCGCGGCATCAAACTCGAGCATAGCGCCGCTACGGCTCATCCACCCAGTCAGACGCGCCGGAACGCCCGTCACCACGCCATAGTCGGGGACATCGGCTGTAACCACACTCCCGGCCCCCACAAAACCGTAACGGCCTATCGTCACGCCACACCGTATCGTAGCGTTGGCGCCCACAGTGGCACCTTCCCTCACAAGCGTCCGCTCATACGCACCACGGCGACATATCTCGCTGCGCGGATTACGCACATTCGTAAACACACACGACGGGCCGAGAAACACATTATCCTCGACCGTTACTCCGGAATAAACCGACACATTGTTCTGAATCCTCACATTACGCCCCAGGCTCACCCCGGAGCCAATCATCACGTTCTGTCCCAGACTGCACCCGTCGCCGATAGTAGCGCCCGCCATTACATGGCAGAAATGCCATATACGGCAGCCGCGCCCTATCACGGCACCCTTGTCAATGACAGACGTACTGTCCACGTAGGTATCAAAATCATTCAGAACTGGCATAAAACTATTCCTAAGGGACTGACTGATAACAATCTTTAACAACATTATACCACGACGGTGTTACAGACCGCGGGAATTAATTTTAAAGCATACAAAAATAGCAATGTTTTTCTTAACCCACAAAAACTCGGGAGTATTTAGCGTTATCCCTTAGGCTGACGGCGGTATTCGCTTGGCGAGACACCCATGGTTGCCGTGAACACGCGGCTGAAATAATACGGATCGGATATGCCTACCTTATGGCATATCTGATTGATGTGCAGAGTAGAGAAGTCGAGCAAATGGCATGCGTGACTCATTCTGAGCTGTCGTAGATGGGTCATGGGTGAATTGCCCGTGCGAAGGGTAAAGAGATGGCTCAGATATGTCGGTGTCACGCCCACATATTCGGCGAGGTCGGCCAGCCGCAGGTTCCGCTCCAGATTCTCCGACATATAGCGGATAACAGCATCCGTTATGCCGGCATTGTCCATCTCATTTTCCGTGTACTGCGACATACGGGCCGCACGGTAGCTGTCGATATGCCTGAGCGTTGAAAGAAAATACGACAGCGTGGCACAGGCGAATATCAGCGAGTCATGCGAGTATCCGCATTCAAGCGTAGCCATTATCTCCTCAAATAGATTCAGACGGTCGGCGATACGGCTCGACTCTCCGGGACGCACCGCCACAGGCCCGTGGGTGGGAGGCATCATCACCTCAGCCATGCTGCCGCGGTAATGCACCCAATAGATTGTCCATGGGTCGGAGGAATCGGCCCCGTATTCGTGCGGCATGCCTGCCGGAAGAACAAAGTAGCTGTTGGGCGTCACCTCATATCGCTGTCCGCCCACTCTGTACCATCCCTTGCCAGCGCGGCAATAAATCAGCACCCACTGTCCTATCGGCTCCACTCGCTTGCGGTAATGATTATGGGCAGCAGGATAATATCCTATATCCGTAAAATGGAGCAGCGATCCAGCCGGATCTCTCTCCATATCCGCTATGCACGCCGGCGGGAGAACATACGCTTTCTCCCCGCTGAAACCGTCTTTCTGTCCTGCCATGACAAAGTTGTTGATTGGTTAGCTGCAAATATAGATATTATTTGCAGATATACATAAAACCACAAAAAAATCCATCGTTTTATATTCCTTATTCATTTCGCATCATCTTGGCCTCTTGTAATTTTGCAACATAATATCCAACCATATCCGATTATCACACCATGAATATATTGAAACCATTCATAACAGTGGCAATAATGATGCTGTGCGCGGCCACATCTGTCGGCGCCGCGGTGCCCGACACCATAAATCTTGCAGGCCTCTGGCGTTTTCAGCTCGATCCGATGGGGTTCGGCATGACTCCCGGATCCGAGCTATATCTGTCGCGTCTGTCAGAAACCATCATGCTCCCGGGCTCCACCGATACCGGAGGAAAAGGTGTCAAAAACACTGCTTCCTATGTCGACCGTCTCAGCCGCAAATATGAGTACCTCGGCCAGGCATGGTATCAGCGCGAAGTCACCATCCCCGACCAGTGGAAAGACCGCAACATAACCCTCGACCTTGAGCGTTGCCACTGGATCACCACCCTCTACGTCGACGGAAAGAAAGCCGGCTCCGATGAACGCCTGAGCACTCCCCACCGCCGGGACCTCACAAAAGAACTCACTCCGGGTGTCCACGTAATCACGGTGTGCGTCGACAACCGCGCCCCCTACCCTATGGATCAGTGGGCCCACGGCATAACCGAGTACACCCAGACCAACTGGAACGGCATAACCGGAAAAATGACCCTGACAGCCCGGTCCGAATCTCATATCACCGATATGGCTTTTTACCCCGATGTAGACTCGCATTCGGTAAAAATAATCACCTCCGCAAATATCACGGCTCCCTCTCGCCTATCCATCGAAATAACGGGTCCCGACGGCAATAAAGTCGCCGCAAAAGCCATCGAAGCCACCACTGGCGACTCGGTCCTCACCACCGTGATCAACCTTGGCAAGAACGTCCGCCTCTGGGACGAGTTCGACCCTGCTCTTTACACCGTCTCGGCGACTCTTGACAGCGACGCCGGTTCCGACACCCGCAGCGAGCGCTTCGGCATGCGTGAAGTTACCAGGGGCAAACACCATATACGAATCAACGGCATCGACCGTCATCTAAGAGGTACGCTCGACTGCGCCGTATGGCCCCTTACCGGCTATCCATCCACCGATAAGGCCGACTGGCTTCGTCAGTTCTCCATCATAAAGGACTATGGCATGAACCACGTCCGTTTCCACAGCTGGTGTCCCCCGAAGGCCGCTTTCGATGCCGCCGACGAACTCGGTATCTACCTTCAGGTAGAACTTCCGATGTGGATCAAGGATGTGGGCCGCTATCCCGCACGCCGCGACTGGTTCGAGCGCGAGATGCATGCCGTGCTCCGCGAATACGGCAACCATCCCTCATTCATCCTATACTGCAATGGCAATGAAAACGAGGGCGACTTCGCCGTGCTCGAAGACCTCATAGTCAAAGGCAAAGCCTACGACCCGCGCCACCTCTACTCTGCCTAAACCGCGCGCACCCACACTCCCTCCGACGAATATTATACTTCCCACATTTCCTCGAAGGGCTGGATGACCGTCTATGAGGGACGCCCGGCCACCGACTGGACCATAAATGCCGGCAGCGACATAGACGTCCCCGCCATAGCCCACGAAACAGGCCAGCGCTGCATGTATCCTTACTTTCCCGAGATGACAAAATATACCGGCGTGCTCGAACCGCGCAACATGGCGGTATTCCGTGAGCGCCTTGCCCGCAACGGCATGCTCAGCCAGGCCGACGATTTCTTCAAGGCCACCGGCGCACACACCGTATTGCAGTACAAGGCCGTGAACGAAGCCCTGCTTCGCAGCGACAAATCAGGCGGATTCCAGCTCCTCGGTCTGCAGGATTTCCCCGGCCAGGGCAGCGCATACGTAGGCATACTCGATGCCTTCTGGGACAGCAAGGGCCTTGTGTCGCCCGAGAAATACCGCGAGTCGTGTGCGCCCCAGGTAATTCTTGCCGGGCTCCCCAAGCGCGTATATTCATCGTCCGAGCCGCTGAAGGCCTCCGTCCATATCTACAACTTCGGCCCTGCCGCTCTTCGCAAAGGCCCGGTAAAATGGCATCTTGACGCCGAGGACGGCACGATTATAGCATCCGGGACCATCTCCGGCAAGGAGATAGCCCGCTCCACCGTGGATTCCGTTGGAATTTTAACCGCTCCACTCAGCGCCATCACGTCGCCATCGCGACTCACCCTCCACATCTCCAAAGGCGAACTCCACAACGCCTGGGATCTCTGGGTATATCCCGACAGCGATGAAACAGACCGGACAAGCTATGTGACGGACGTGGACGAGGCACTGTGCCGTCTCTCGGAAGGTGAGTCCGTGCTGCTGGTGCCTGCCGATGCTCCCGGACGCCACACACGCTTCGTCTCCCACTTCTGGAACCCGATTATGTTCAAAAGCGACCCCATGATTGTGGGCACTCTGATTGACAACACACATCCTGCCTTCGGATCCTTCCCTACCGACATGTATGCCGACTGGCAATGGACCGACATTCTTGACAACGCACGCGCTCTCGACCTCACCGATTTTCCGGCCATCACGCCAGTGATACAGAGCATCGACACCTATGAGGAGAACCGCAGACTCGGCGTGGCCTTCGAAGCTGCCGTAGGCCCCGGACGATTATTTGTGCTCTGCGTCGATCCCGACAAGAATATCGACACGCGCCCCGCCTCGCGCCGGCTGTTGCGCTCTGTCGCCGATTATGTGAACGGTGGCAGCTTCAGGCCCTCAGTCACTCTTGAACCGTGGCAAATCAAGGCAATCTTCAATCCCGAAACAACCGGCGGTGGCACCGATTCGTCAGCCGCCGTCAAACAGCTTCTCAACAAATAACTAAGATATGGATTCAGTAAAAACAGATTACAACCGGGGCTTCATTTATTTCATCTGCCTTATCTCGGCCATGGGCGGCCTGCTCTTCGGCTACGACTGGGTGGTTATCGGTGGCGCCAAGCCATTTTACGAAGCCTTCTTCGGTATCAGCGATAATCCCGGCCAGCAGGGCCTCGCCATGAGCATAGCCCTTGCCGGATGCCTTGTCGGAGCCATGGTATGCGGCTCGCTTGCCGACCGCATTGGGCGCCGTCCCCTGCTCCTCATCTCGGCCCTCATCTTTCTGGTGTCGGCCTACGCCACCGGTGCGTTCAACACCTTTACGCTCTTCCTCACCGCCCGCTTTGTAGGCGGCATAGCCATAGGTCTGGCTTCGGGTCTTTCGCCGATGTATATTGCCGAGGTGGCTCCCGGCAGCATACGCGGACGCCTCGTATCGCTCAACCAGCTCACGATCGTACTCGGTATTCTCGGCGCTCAGATTGTAAACTATCTCATAGCCGAACCGATGCCTGCCGGAACCACCGTTCCGGTCCCCGACTCCTGGAATGTGCTGTGGGGCTGGAGGTGGATGTTCTGGAGTGCCGCCTTCCCCGCCGCGCTGTTCCTGCTTCTGGCGCTTTTCATTCCCGAAAGTCCACGTTGGCTAGCCTTGCGCGGGCGCAAAGCAGCCGCTACCACGATTCTCGCCCGGATAGGTGGCGAAGGCTATGCCCGCAGCGAGATGGCGGCCATAGACCACACGGCCGGAAATGCCGCAAAGAGCGGCCTGCGCGCCCTTTTCACGCGTCCTTACGCCATGGTAATCACCCTTGGCATCTGCATAGCCGTATTCCAGCAGTGGTGCGGAACAAACGTGATATTCAACTATGCCCAGGAGATATTCTCCAATGCCGGATATGACCTTGGCGAGATGCTGTTCAACATTGTTCTTACCGGCATCACCAACGTGGTGTTTACATTCGCTGCCATTTACGCCGTCGACAGGCTGGGACGCAAGAAACTGATGCTCATCGGAGCGGGCGGCCTCGCTCTGATCTATGCCGTGCTCGGCACATGCTATTTCATGCACATCACCGGTTTCTTCATGGTGATTCTTGTGGTTGCAGCCATAGCGTGCTACGCCATGACTCTCGGTCCTGTCACCTGGGTGCTCATCGCCGAACTGTTCCCCAACCGCGTGAGGGCCGTGGCTGTGGCCGTCTGCACTTTCGCGCTCTGGACGGCATCGTTCACCCTCACATATACCTTCCCGCTGCTCAACACTGCCCTCGGAAGCTACGGCACATTCTGGATTTACGCCGGAGTATGCGCCGCCGGATTCATATTCTTCAGCCTGCGTCTCCCCGAGACCAAAGGCAAGAGCCTTGAGGAACTTGAAAAAGAACTTGTTGCCGACAACCAAACCCAAATCATATCTACTGACTTCTGATTGAACATATAGTATGGTAAAAGCCTGGAAAGAAACCGTGGTGATTCCCACATACGAGGTTGGGAAACCCGAAAAAAAACCCATATTCCTTGAAAAGCGTGTCTATCAAGGCTCAAGCGGTGTAGTCTATCCCTATCCCGTGATAGAGTCGGTGGCCGACGAAAAGACCGACCATGAGTGGCATGCCGTGTTCCTGGAAAACGAGTATATCAAAGTGATGATTCTCCCCGAACTGGGAGGCCGCGTGCAGATGGCCTACGACAAAATCCGTCAGCGCCACTTCGTTTACTACAACCATGTCATAAAGCCCGCGCTCGTGGGCCTCGCCGGCCCGTGGATTTCGGGCGGTATCGAGTTCAACTGGCCCCAGCACCATCGCCCTTCCACATATATGGAGGTTGATTCCACTATAGAGGAAAACGCCGACGGCTCCGTGACCGTATGGGTCAACGAAATGGAGCGGATGTTTCATCAGCGCGGAACGGCAGGCTTCACCCTCCGCCCCGGCTGTGCGTATCTGGAGATAAAGGGCGTGCTCTACAACCGCACCGACATGCCCCAGACATTCCTCTGGTGGGCCAATCCCGCCGTACATGTCAACGAGCATTACCGCTCCGTTTTCCCGCCCGACATCAACGCCGTGTTCGACCATGGCAAGCGTGCCGTCTCCTCATTCCCTATCGCCACGGGCACCTACTACAAAGTGGATTACTCCGCCGGTGTCGACATAGCCAATTACAAGAACATCCCCGTCCCCACATCCTACATGGGAGTAAACTCCCGCTATGACTTCGAAGGCGGATACGAATGCGATACACAGGCCGGAATGCTTCATGTGGCTTCCCACCATGTGTCGCCCGGAAAGAAACAGTGGACCTGGGGCAACGGCGACTTCGGCCGTGCGTGGGACCGCTGCCTCACCGACAACGACGGCCCTTACATCGAGCTTATGGCCGGCGTCTTCACCGAAAACCAGCCCGACTTCACATGGCTCATGCCCTACGAAGAGAAGGAGTTCACCCAGTATTTCCTTCCCTACCGCGAACTCGGTGCCGTGAAGAACGCCACCAAAGATCTGTTGATGAACATAGAGCCGGATGGCGACGGCAAGATACAGCTGCGTGTTTTCGCCACAAGCCGTCAGGAGATAGATATGACGCTGCGCACACGCGATGGTCGCGTAATTTTTACCGAACATACCGCTGTATCGCCTGAGGAGGTATTTACCCGCGGTATCGATGCCGACGGACTTTCGCTCAGCTACCTCACATTTGAAATCACCCGCAACGGTCGAAAAGTGCTCACATGGGAAAGCGAGCCCGACGAAATCCGTCCCATCCCCGACGCCGCCGAGGCCGCTCTGCTCCCGGCTCAGATCAAGACCGTGGAACAGCTCTATCTCACCGGCCTCCATCTTGAGCAGTATCGCCACGCCACTTACTCTCCTGTCGATTATTATGAGGAAGGCCTGCGCCGCGACCCCGACGATGTGCGCTGCAACAATGCTTTGGGCTTATGGTACATCCGCAAGGGACGTTTCGACAAAGCCGAAGGCTATCTCTCCCGCGCCGTGAAGATACTACAGAAACGCAACCCCAACCCCTACGACGGCGAACCTATCTACAATCTCGGACTCGCGCTGAAATATCATGGTCGCTTCGATGAGGCTTACGACCGCTTCTATAAAGCCACCTGGAACGGCGCATGGCAGGATGCCGCTTACTTTGAATGCGCCAAAATAAGCTGCCGCCGCGGCGACTTCGAGGAAGCTCTGCATGAGATCGACCGCTCACTTGCCAGAAACTGGCACAGCTCAAAGGCCCGCGCACTCCGCGCCGCCATACTTATGCGTCTCGGCCGCGATACCGAGGCCCGGGAGTTCTGCCGTGAAACCCTCGGAGACGACCTGTTTAATTACGGTTGCATGGCTTTGCTCGGCGATACATCCCGCATGGCCTCGCTCATGCATGGAAATCCCCACAATTACGACGAAATAGCTCTTGACTTCAGCGATGCCGGTCTGACGGCCGAAGCCGAAGCCGTATGGAAAACCGCCATAGAGCACGATGCCATCACTCCAATGACATGGTATTATCTCGGATATGCCCGCATGTCGGCTGGTGACGCCGCAGGAGCCTCCGAAGCATTTGCCACTGCCGCCACAGGCTCTCCCGACATGGTTTTCCCCAACCGTCTTGAAGCAATCCTGGCCCTGCGTGCCGCACTTGAGGTAAACCCTGAAGACGCCCGCGCCTGCCACTATCTCGGCAATCTTTTCTACGATAAACGCCAGTATGACCTCGCCCTGGAATACTGGGAACGTGCCGCAAGGCTCGACCCGGTCTTCCCCACCACATGGCGCAACCTCGGACTCATCTATTACAACAAGCTCCGCGATTCCTCCCGGGCAGTCTCGGCGATGGAACGTGCATTTGAGCTTGACCCTACCGACTCACGTGTGCTTATGGAGCTCGACCAGCTTTACAAGAAGCTGCAGCGTCCCCATCAGTGGCGCCTCGATTTCCTGCGTAAATATCCCGCGCTGATACAGCAGCGCGACGATCTCATGCTCGAAGAAGCCACTCTGCTCAATCTCACGGGCCGTTACAGCGAGGCAATCAGACTGATTGACTCCCGCCAGTTCCATCCCTGGGAAGGTGGCGAAGGCAAGGTTCCCGCCCAGTATCAGACCGCGCGCGTGGAGCTTGCCAAGGAAGCGATGGCCCAGGGACGCTACAGCGACGCACTACCACTCCTCGAGCAGTGCCTTGTCTATCCGCCTAACCTCGGCGAGGGCAAGCTTATCAATGCCCAGGACAACGATTTCCATTATCTGGCAGGTATATGCCACCGCGCTCTCGGCAACGAGGAGAAATCCCGCGACTGTTTCCTGAAAGCCACCGAAGGCCCCACCGAACCCGCTGCCGCCATGTACTACAACGATGCCAAACCCGACAAGATATTCTATGCCGGCATGGCCTTCCGCGCTCTCGGCGACGAGGCCCGTGCCCGTTCGCGCTTCAACCGCCTGGTTGATTACGGCAAGCAGCATTTCCACGACAAGGTGGTGATGGACTACTTCGCCGTGAGCCTTCCCGACCTTCAGGTGTGGGACGGAAGTCTCGATGACATGAACCGTATCCACTGCCTCTACATGCTCGCACTCGGTTACGCCGGCCTCGGCGACAGCGCCCGGAGCGCCCGCTATATGGCCCAAGCAAAAGCCATGGATTCCAACCATCAGGGCCTCCACGCCCTCTCCACATTCCTCACCGAAATCAACACGTCCAGATAAACTCAGACAGGTCATGTCAAAACTTAGATTTCTTGCAATAATATTTGCGATAGCCGCTTTAAAGGCAGCCGGAGTCGCCCCTGCCGATATCAGTCTTAACGGCACGTGGAAATTCAGTATTATCCCGGCCGATACCCTCTCCGGCTATGCTGTTGAATACACTGACAGACACGGCACCCGACGCCGGTTACCGATGCCGGTAATGCGCCCGGGCGAAGAGGTGCAGTTGACTTTACCTGATATCAACACCGAATATCGTTTCGACGTTGTGCGTCGCAACGGCTCGGTTGTGGCACAATACTAAACCAAGACATTCCGACCATATCATGAAACGACTCATTTTTTCAACGGCTGTGGCAGCTGCCATCCTTACAGGCTGCGGAAACAGCGGCCCGCTTGCGATCAGCAACGGAAACAGCGACCTCCAGTTCAACGCACTTGCCCGTTCGTGGGACGAGGCAGTTCCTCTCGGCAACGGCGTGGTGGGCGCTCTCGTGTGGCAGCGCGACTCGGTGCTGCGGTTCTCGCTTGACCGCACCGACCTCTGGGATCTCCGACCCATGGACAGCATTGCGGGCGACAACAATCGCTTCGCGTGGGTGGTGGAGCAGGTGCGTAAAGGCGACTATCTCCCCGTCCAGAAAAAATTCGACCATCCTTACGACCGGCTTGCTGCACCCGCCAAGATTCCTGGGGCAGCGCTGGAATTCACAGGTATTCCCGGTGAAGTGGACTCGGTGCGTCTCTATCTTGCCAATGCACTCTGCCAGGTACGGTGGAACAACGGCATCCAATTGCAGACCTTTGTCCACGCCAATGAGCCCCTTGGATGGTTTGAGTTCCGCAATATGCCTGATTCAATTGTACCGGCTATAATCGCACCACGATATAGCGAAGAGAACTCCACTACGAGCGACAACGCCCACTCCGGCCCCTCCCTCCTGCGCCTCGGCTATCCGCAGGGCGACATTACCTCTACCGACGGCCTTGTCACCTACCATCAGCCGGGTTACGACGGGTTCTCCTATGATGTGGCCGTGAGATGGGACCGCGACGGCTCGACCCTCCGCGGAGTGTGGAGCGTGACATCTTCGGCATCTGACGACAATGCCGCCGACGTGACGCGCCGCGCGCTTGATCGCGGCATCCACGCCGACTATGCCGACCACATGAAATACTGGGACAATTACTACGCGCAGTCATCCGTATCGCTCCCCGACCCGGTGCTGCAAAAGCAATACGATAACGAAATGTACAAATTCGGTTCCGCGTCACGCCCCCACTCGTCACCTATTTCGCTGCAGGCGGTGTGGACGGCCGACAACGGGCTCCTTCCCCCATGGAAAGGCGACTACCACCACGACCTCAACACACAGCTCAGCTACTGGCCCGCATACACCGGCAATCACCTCGACGAAGGCCTGGGCTATATAAACACACTCTGGAACCAGCGCGACACCTACAAGGAATATACCCGCACTTACTTCGGCACCGAAGGCATGAATGTGCCGGGTGTATGCACGCTGGACGGCAAGCCTCTTGGCGGATGGATACAGTATTCCATGTCTCCCACCGTAGGCGCATGGCTCGGACAGCACTTCTACCTGCACTGGAAATACTCGGCCGATTCAGCTTTCCTTGCCCAGCGCGCCTATCCGTTCATGAAGGACATTGCAACGTATCTGGAGCAGATTTCCGGTGTGGATGACAAGGGCGTGCGCCGCCTTCCCATAAGCTCAAGTCCGGAGATGTTCGACAATTCAATCAACGCATGGTTCTCCGATATGACCAATTTCGACACCGCGCTGATGAAGTTTGCCTTCAACGCCGCCGGTGAGATGGCCGACTCGCTTTCTCTTGCCGACGAGGCCGCACGCTGGCGGCGCGACGGCTCGCAGCTCCCGGCTCTTTCGCTTGATGCCGACAGCGCGCTGGCCATAGCCCCCGGATTCCCCTACAAGACATCCCACCGCCATTTCTCCCACGCCATGGCCATTCATCCCCTGGGACTTATCGACTGGAGCGACAGCGATGATTCGCGACACATAATCACCGCAACGCTCGACGCTCTTGAGAAAGCGGGGCCCGACTGGTGGTGCGGCTACTCCTACAGCTGGATGGGCAACATGAGAGCACGTGCGCTCGACGGCGAAGGAGCCGCCCGCACGCTGCGCACATTCGCCGAATGTTTCTGTCTGCCCAACACATTCCATGTCAACGGCGACCAGTCCGGCACCGGCAAATCGCAGTTCACCTACCGTCCGTTCACTCTCGAAGGCAACTTCGCCTTTGCCGCCGGCATTCAGGAGATGCTCCTGCAGAGCCATACCGGAGTGATTCGCGTGTTCCCCGCCATCCCCGCCACATGGAACAACGTGGCCTTCGACAACCTCCGCGCCATGGGAGCCTTCCTCGTTTCGGCCCGCAAGACCGACGGTACAGTCAGCAACATCACAGTGCGCTCCGAAAAAGGCGGCCAGTTGCGCATAGCCATCCCCAAAGGTCACAGCGTGTCCGCCGTCAACGGCGCCGAAATCAATCCCGCCGCCATTACCGCCGCCCCCTCTCTTCCCGAGGCAAACGGCCTGATGACCATCCCCACAAAGCCCGGCGACATCATCGCCATAACCCTCCGCGCCGACTGAAATCCCCCGCTAAATGTACCAAAATGAAATAAACACCCTCAATTTTTCTACAACAACCGGTTAAATTTCCTATAGTGTAGCACAAGATCCTGATTATTAAACCACGTGCTTCGTGGCCGGATGGTTCAGAACACATGGTAAGAACCACTAAAGCGTAACAAACGGTAACGAAGGCGTCATTCAGTAATTATGGTAACACTTACCCCTATAATGGTAAGTGGCCATTGCATGATGTTTATTATTTTTGCAGCAGTCATAATATGCTGAAATTGTAACCTTCAAAATAAAACCCGCTATGCTTAAACGTGTATTATCGATAGCTGCAATCTGTCTGGCCATGATGCCGGCAGTGGCCCAGACCGGTTCTGGACCGGCAAAAGTCTATTTCACTTCCGAGATAACTCCCGACGCATTACTCGACATGTTCCGGACCTTGGGAGTCAAGCCCGAAGGGAAGGTAGCTGTGAAAATCAGCACCGGGGAATCGGAAAAGAGCAACCATCTCCGTCCCGAACTCATCGGTAAGCTTGTGAAAGATGTGAACGGAACCATCGTGGAGTGCAACACTGCCTATCGCGGCAACCGTTCCGACACCGAGGCTCACCGTCGCGCTATAGAGCAGCGCGGCTACGGCAAAATAGCCGTGGTCGACATCATGGACGCCGACGGCGACATGAAGCTTCCCATGCGCGACTCCACCTATTTCGCCGACAATCTGGTAGGCGCCCATCTCGCCGACTACGATTTCATGGTCAACCTCGCCCACTTCAAAGGCCATGCCATGGGTGGCTTCGGCGGCGTTCTGAAAAACCAGAGCATCGGAGTGGCATCGGCCGATGGCAAAGGTCTCATCCATACCGCCGGCCGCTTTGCCGAGGCAAGCAAAGCGTTTGAACGCCCCGCCAACGGTCAGGATGGATTTCTGGAGTCCATGGCCGGAGCCGCACAGTCGGTCCACGACTATTTCAAGGGCAAGAAAGGCATTGTGTATATCAACGTCATGAACAATCTTTCGGTTGACTGTGACTGCGACGGCAATCCTCATGCTCCTGAGATGAAGGATATCGGCATCCTTGCCTCGCTTGACCCCGTGGCTCTCGACAAAGCCTGCCTCGATCTCGTCTTCAACCACGGTTCGACGGAAGGCGACAACAGTGAGCCCCTGATCGAGCGCATCAACAGCCGCCACGGCACTCACACCGTTGACTATGCCGAGAAGATTGGCCTTGGAACAAGAAAATACGAGCTTATCGACGTAACCGGTAAAAAACCTGCTGCCCGATAATGAATGCCTCGGTAACTGTAACGGCCTTAGCTTCGGCCTTGATTCTTTCGACCGTTAATGCCTCGGGCACTGAAATACCCGACACCGCGAAGTTACTAAATGAGGTTGTGGTTACCGGAACGAACAGTGTGGTGCCGCAGCGGCTGCTGCCCTACACCGTTTCGGTAGTCGGCAACCGGCAGCTTGAAGCAACGGGGCAGACGCAGGTACTTTCAGCCATTTCCAGTATGGTGCCGAGTCTGTTTGTGTCGCAGCGCAGCATCTTCGGATTCGGCGTGAGCAACGGCGGAGCGGGCCATATCAAGCTCCGTGGCGTGGGCGGCGACCGCGCGAGCGCCGTGCTGATGATGGTCGACGGGCAGCCCCAGTTCGCCGGCATCTACTCACACCACATAGCCGATTTCTACGACAAGGAATACGTAGACCGCGTGGAGGTGCTGCGCGGCCCCGGTTCTGTCCTCTACGGCTCCAATGCCATGGCCGGAACCATCAATGTAATCACAAAAAACGCTGCCACCGACGGTGTCCGCACCACCCTGCAGTCGCAATACGGCTCATATAACACCTGGCTCTCTTCGCTGACGAACACCGTGCGCCACGGCCGCTTTTCCTCGCTTGTCTCGCTGTCCTACAACCGCACCGACGGCAACGTGGACAACTTCGACTTCAAGCAGGCCGACGGCTATGCCAAGATCGGATACGATTTCTCTGACCACTGGCGCGGCTATCTGGATTACACCCTGATGAACTTTCGGGGCAACGATCCGATATATCCCCGGCTGTCCGACCCGGAATCCACCGACATATACCTCCAGAACATAACCCGCGGAGAAGCCGCCGCCACGGTCACCAACACCTATGGCGCCATATCCGGCTCCGCCCGAGTATATTACAATTACGGAAACCATTTCGTGGACGACCCGCGGCATTTCCACAGCAAGGACGACCGTCTGGGAATAATCCTCTACGAGAATTTCCGTCCCTGGAAAAACGCCTCGGCCACCGTAGGATTTGATTTTGACTCCTATTCGGGCGAGATTCCCGTTTCGGGAGGTAATCACCACACCGAAGGCTCCATGAGCACTATCTCACGGAAAAACATCGTGGAATATTCGCCTTATCTCACCCTTTCCCAGACATTTCTCGACAACCTTCTGAATGTCAACGGAGGCCTGCGTATGGCCAACAGCAACAAGTTCGACACCCAGTGGGTTCCGCAGTTCGGTTTCTCGTTAAATCCCGGACTCGACTGGACCGTGAAGGGCAATCTGGCCGTGGGTTACCGCAACCCCTCGTTCCGCGAGCTGTATCTCTACCGCATGGCCAATCCCGACCTCCAGCCTGAGAAAATGACCAACTATGAAATTTCCGTTGGCAAGGCATTCTCACGCTATTTCTCGACCGAAATCACGGGGTACTACAGCAATGGCCGCAATATGATTCAGACCGTCGACCAGAAGAACCAGAACACCGGCCGCTTCATAAACAAGGGCATTGAACTGGCAGCCCATAGCCATCCCGCGGACAACCTCTGGCTGTCGGCAACCTACAGCTATCTCCACACCTCGCTGACCAATCTCGTCGGTGCTCCCCGCAACCAGTATTATCTCGGCGTGCAATGGAAACCCTGGGATTTTCTGCATATCGACGCTGATCTCAAAGGAGTAGGCGGGCTCTACGTCGCCGACAACATCAAAAATCAGAATTACGCCCTTATCAACCTCAAACTGACCTGGGACGTATGCCGCTACCTCTCACTCTTCACCCGACTCGAGAACATCACCGATGCCCGCTACACCATAAACCGCGGCTACCCCATGCCCGGCTTCACCGCCCTCGCCGGCTTCAAACTCCACTTCTGACCTTCACTGGGAGGGTCGGCGTCCCCGCCGTCCCCGACTCATCGAAACGAGACACCGACGGCCGGAGGCCGACGCTCCCAGTAAAACACCGTAATAACCGTTTCTCTGAGCAACAATCACCCCTAATCTAAACTCGACAAACCTCACGTCGATAAGGATATCAACGTTCCACGCCCTTCAGCCATTACCACATCTTTCCGATTTTATCGTATCCCACAAAAGCTACGTTAATCTGATATCCAACAATTTTTTCATATCTCCAACGGAGCTCCGTAGGAGCGATTTCTTTACAACCGATGCGCAAGCCATCGGAAAAGCAGACTGCGACCTCTCCCACTGCGGCGAGCCTCGGAGAGCGCGACGCCGCAAAAGCGTTGAATTCTGGACAACCACTCCGGATGGCGAGGGGCTGTCAGTTCTTCACCGTCGACATCACAAACACGCTTGTCACCGTCTCCAGAATATCAAGATTGCCGAGGCGTTCGGTGATGAAAGCACGGTAAGCCTGCATGTCGGGCACGGTCACCTTCAGCATATAGTCATAGTTGCCGCTCACGTTATAGCATTCCGTCACTTCCTCCATCATCGCCATCTCGCGGGCAAACGTCTCATGAATGCCTGCATTTATGCGCCGCAGTTTCACATTGCAGAACACCGTGAAGCCACGTCCAAGCTTCTCATCGTCGATTTTCACAGTATAGCCGCGGATTATACCGTCATCCTCCAGACGACGCAGACGCTCGAAAACCGCCGTGGGTGAGCGGTGCACGGTTTCCGAAAGGCGACGCACCGAAAGACGGCTGTCGGCCTTCAGCGCCTCAAGTATGGCATTATCTGTTGCATCAAGTTCCCTTTTCATAATCATTCGTTCAGTTTCGCACGGCAAAATTAGAACAATTTAGAACATACGAGATAAATTCCATTGCAAATTAATTACACGTTCTATAATTTACGGTATTATTGGAACAAATGCAGCACAACCCTACCTTTGCAGAAGAAAAATTCCACAACGATTATGAAAAAGAGCAACCTCCGTTTCGAGACACTACAGGTACATGCCGGACAGGAAAACCCCGACAGCGCCACTGGCGCGCGAGCCGTACCCATTTATCAGACCTCAGCCTACGTGTTCAACGACTCGGCCCATGCCGCCGACCGCTTCGCACTCCGTGAGCCCGGCAACATCTACAGCCGCCTTACCAATCCCACCCAGGAGGTATTCGAGGAGCGCATGGCCGTTCTCGAAGGAGGCACGGGCGCTCTGGCTGTGGCCTCAGGAGCGGCAGCCGTAACCTATGCTCTTGAAAATGTGCTTCAGCCCGGCGACCACATAGTGGCCGGCGACAATCTTTACGGCGGTTCCTACAATCTCATAGTCAACAACCTTTCGCAGCGTGGGATCACCCATACCATAGTGAATCTCAACAATCCCGAAGCCCTCGAAGCCGCTTTCCGCCCCGAGACAAAGGTGGTCTACGGCGAGACCTTCGGCAATCCGAATTCCGACGTAACCAACCTTGAGGCCGTTGCCGACGCCGCCCATCGCCACGGTGCACTGTTCATAGTCGACAACACCTTCGGCACACCATTCCTCATCCGCCCCATAGAGCATGGCGCCGACGTTGTGGTGCACAGCGCAACCAAATTCATCGGAGGCCACGGTGCGGCTCTCGGCGGCATTATCGTGGACGGAGGCACCTTTGACTACAGCAAATATCCCGGACGTTTCCCAACCCTCACAGAGCCCGACCCCAACTATCACGGAGCAGTGTTCTGCCAGGCAGCTCCCGACGCACCGTTCGCCACCCGCGCGCGCGCCGTGGTGCTCCGCGACGAAGGCGCAGCCATCTCCCCCTTCAACGCATTCCTTCTCCTGCAGGGACTTGAAACACTCTCGCTGCGCGTCGAGCGCCATGTGGAGAATGCCCTGAAAGTCGTAGAGTTCCTTGCGTCACACCCCAAAATCACGAGCGTAAGCCATCCGTCGCTTCCCTCTCATCCCGACCACGAGCTTTACAACCACTATTTCCCGCAGGGCGCCGGAAGTATCTTCACCCTCGAAATCAAAGGGGGCAAGGAAGAGGCATGGCGTTTTATCGACAATCTGAAGATATTCTCCCTGCTGGCCAACGTGGCCGATGCCAAGAGCCTGGTGATACATCCCGCTTCCACCACCCACTCGCAGATGAACGAGGCCGAGCTCGCCGAAGCCCACATCACTCCGGCCACCATCCGCCTGAGCATAGGCATAGAGCACGCCGACGACCTTATAGCCGACCTCGCCCAGGCTCTCGAAAAAGTTTAATCCTCCCCATTACATCCACCCGGCACTCACGCCATCATTCCCTTCACCCTGATTATGGAAAGCGTAGCATCATTTCTGGCTTCGGAACACCCCACGGCATTCTCGTTTGAAATTCTGCCTCCCCTGCGCGGGCGAAGCATTGACAGCACCTATTCCGACATAGAGCGCCTGATGAAGTTCAATCCCGCCTACATCAACATCACCACCCACCGCACCGAAGTGAGCTACCGCCATCTCGGCGGAGACACCTACAAGGTTGTCACCTCCACAAAGCGGCCCGGAACCGTGGCGATTGCCGCCGTGATCCGCGAACGCTTCGGAGTGAGACCCGTGCCCCATCTGATATGCGGTGAATATTCGCGCGGTGAAATAGAGGACCAGCTTATCGACCTGTCATATCTCGGCATAACCGACCTTCTGGTGCTCCGCGGCGACCGTGAGCGCAACGCTCCCACCTTCACCACCAGTCCCGACGGACACGAGCATGCCATCACCCTGGCCGCCCAGGTGGAGGACTTCAACCGCGGAATCCTCGCCGACGGCACCCACACCGCCCCCATAGCTCCGCCTTTCTCATTCGGCGTGGCCGGCTATCCCGAAAAACACGAGGAAGCCATGAACCTCACCTCCGACATCCGCAATCTCAAAGCCAAAGTCGATGCCGGTGCGAGCTATGTGGTGACACAGATGTTTTTCGACAACCGCCGCTTCTTCAGCTTCGTGGAGGCTGCACGCGCCCAGGGCATCACCGTGCCTATAGTCCCGGGCCTGAAACCGCTCACATCACTCAGGCAGATATCCATGCTCCCCCGCGTATTCCACATAGATTTCCCCGAAGAGCTGTCAGACATGCTGCTGGGCTGCACCACCGACGAGGACGTGCGCCGCGTGGGAATCGAATGGGCCATCCGTCAGGGTGCCGAGCTGCGCGACGCCGGAGTGCCGAGCATCCACTTCTACTCCATGCATGCCGTCAATTCAGTTGCGGCCGTCGCCCGCGAAATTTACTGAGCCTCTGAATTTATCCGTATCGTTGACTGCGTTTTAGATTCTTTCGCTCGGCAATGCTCAAATAATATCCGTATCTTTGGAAAAAATCTTTCCTGCCAATGACACATTGCCCTACTGACTCTGCCGGAAGGCGGCGGGAACTTCTCCGCGCTATCGCGAGCCGCGTGCTGACACTCGACGGCTCCACCGGTGTAATGTTTCAGCGCATGAAACTCGACGAGGCCACCGTGCGCGGACGCCGTTTCCTCACCCATACCCGGCCGCTGGCCGCAAACTTCGACATTCTGTGTCTCTCGCGCCCCGACCTTGTAGCTGGCGTACACAGAGCCTATCTCGAAGCCGGAGCCGACATCATAGAGACAGATACTTTCAATTCCAACGCCCTCTCGCAGCGCGAATACGCCACCTCTCATCTGGTGCGCGACATCAACCGTGCCGGCGCGGCTATCGCACGCCGCGAGGCCGAAGCCTTCTCCTCTCCGGAGAAGCCGCGTTTCGTGGCCGGAGCCATGGGGCCTACGGCACTCTCCGCTTCGCTGCCCGTGGATGTGGATGATCCTTCGGCGCGCGCCGTAAGCTTCGACACGCTCGCTGATGCTTACTGCGAGCAGGCGCTCGGGCTGATAGAGGGAGGCGCCGACCTGCTGCTGATAGAAACGGCTTTTGACCTCCTCAACGCCAAGGCTGCCGCCATGGGCGCGCGCCGCGCCATGGCCGAAAGCCACACGGATATACCCATTGTATTCTCATTCACTCTCTCCGACGCCTCCGGGCGAATACTGAGCGGTCATACACCCGCCGCGATACTCGCCGCCGTGGCTCCATTAGCCCCGCTCGCGGTGGGCTACAACTGTTCCGCCGGCCCCGAAGGGCTTGCAGAAGCCGTAAGGGAACTGGCCTCCGTGTCTCCCTTCCCTGTGATATTTTATCCCAATGCCGGCCTTCCCGACCGCATGGGAGGCTATTCTGTCACCGCAGCCGACTTCGCCGCCGCCATGAAGCCTCTTCTTGCCGAAGGTATAGTGAATATTGCCGGAGGGTGCTGCGGCACCACTCCCGAGCATATAGAGGCGCTGGCCCGAGAAGTGGAGATACACAACAAGTCTCACCGGCCCGATTCCAGCGCTGTGGCTCCCTGGCTTGCGGGGCTCGAGGCGTTCAGCGACGGACGCGGTTTCATCAACGTGGGCGAGCGGTGCAATGTGGCCGGAAGCCGCAAGTTCCTGCGCCTGATCAAAGAAAATGCCATTGACGAGGCTGTGGCCATAGCCCGGCGTCAGGTTGCCGACGGCGCCATGATTCTCGACATAAACATGGACGACGGCATGCTCGACTCACGAGCCGAGATGTCGCGCTTCCTGCGCGCCCTCGGATCCGACCCGGCCACGGCATCAGTGCCCTGGATGATTGATTCATCCGACTTCGCCACTATAGAGGAAGCGCTGAAAAATACCGGAGGGCGCGCCATTGTCAACTCCATATCGCTCAAACACGGCGAGGACGAGTTCCGCCGTCAGGCCTGCATCATCCGCTCCTACGGCGCCGCCGTGGTGGTGATGCTCTTCGACGAGCGCGGGCAGGCCGACACCTACGAGAGAAAAATCGAGATAGCCGCCCGCGCATGCCGCATTCTCGTGGACGAATGCGGTTTCGAGGCCCGCGACATAGTCATCGACCCCAATGTGCTCACCATAGCCACCGGAATGCCGGAGCACGATGCCTACGCCCTCCATTTCATCCGTGCCGTGGAGTGGATCCACACCAATCTGCCCGGAGTGAAGACCAGTGGCGGCGTGAGCAATCTTTCTTTTGCCTTCCGCGGCAACAACTATCTGCGTCAGGCCATGCACGCCGTGTTCCTGTTCCATGCCGTGAAAGCGGGCCTGAGCATGGCGATAGTCGACCCAGGCACCAAAGTGCAGTATGCCGACATAGCCCCCGAACATCTCCAGCTTATAGAAGACGCCATATTGTGCCGCCGTACGGATGCAGCCGAAAGGCTTTCAGCTGCCGCGGCCGATATCACAGGCGAGACTGTCCACGCCTCCGGCAGTGAGGTAACGGAAGAAGCTTCGGCACCCTCCACACCCGAAGAACGCCTCATCCGCGCCCTACAGCGCGGCGACGACTCCTCGCTTGACGCCGACCTGCGGCTTGCCGTGGAGCGCGCCGGAAGCGCCAACGCGGTGGTGGAGCACACCCTGATGAAGGGCCTGGAGCTGGTAGGCTCGCTGTTCGAAAGCGGCAAGATGTTCCTGCCGCAGGTGGTGAAAAGCGCGCGCACCATGCACCGCGCCGTAGATATATTGCGGCCATTCCTCGAAAACGGCGCCGTGAAAGGTTCCTCCAAAGGCCGCGCCGTCCTCGCCACGGTGAAAGGCGACGTTCACGACATAGGCAAGAACATAGCGGCCGTGGTGCTCCAGTGCAATAATTTCGAGGTCATCGACCTCGGGGTGCAGGTAGAAGCCGCTGCAATTATCAAGGCCGTGAAAGAACACAATCCAGTTTTCGTGGGTCTGAGCGGACTCATAGCTCCCTCGCTCGAGGAAATGGCGCGCACGCTTTCGGCCATGAGGCGCGAAGGCATCACGGTGCCTGTGCTCGTGGGAGGGGCAGCAACCTCTAAGCTCCACACAGCGCTTATGCTCGCTCCAGCCTATGGTCCGGAAGGTACGGTGATACGCGTGGCCGACGCATCGCAGGATCCCGTGGTGGCCTCGCGGCTGCTCCGCGACCCTGAGGGCGAGAAAAGATCCGTGAAAGAACAGCAACAGGCCTTAGCCAAAGAATATAACAACAGCCGGAATGATAGCGGTGCGGAACCAAGCGCCCCGGTGGAAGCCTGGGACAAGGCAGCCATTGTCAAGCCTGCGTTCACCGGAATAAGAACCCTCAAGCCGGTAAGCCTGGCTACGGTAAGACCGTATATCAACTTCACATACTTCCTGAACGCGTGGAAAGTGGTTCGCGACACCCCAGAAGCCGCCTCGCTTCTTGACGAGGCTGAGCGCATGCTCGACCGCCTCGAATCACTCGGAGCAACGATGCTCGGCCAGACGGCTTTCTATCCTGCCACAGGCTCCGACAGCGCCATCACAACACCTGTAGCCTCCATACCCACTCCCCGCCAGAAAGCGGCTGAGGGACGCGAGGAAAGGCTTGCCCTGAGCGATTTCGTGGCGCCTGAAGGCGACTATATAGGATGCTTTGCTGTGACCATCGGCCCGGAAATAAGGCATGAGCTTGAAACCGAGACCGACTCCTACCGCCACCTGCTGCTCCAGACCATCGCCGACCGCCTCACCGAGGCCACGAGCGAATGGCTTCACCGCCGCGTGCGCACCGACCTCTGGGGATACGCGCCCGACGAGCCGGAGGACTTTCAGGCCATCCGCCAGGGACGTTACCGCGGCATACGCCCCGCTATAGGATATCCCTCGCTCCCCGACCAGCGCCTGATGCACACACTCATGGCTCACCTCGCTCCCGACGAAATAGGAGTCACTGTAACTGAAAACGGAGCGCTGAGTCCGTCCTCGTCGGTAGCCGGATTCTATCTCGCCTCACCCATGGCGAGATATTTCACGGTGTAAACTGTATAATCGGTGTCAAAGAGAGTGCCGTCCTGAGTTCAGGGCTCGTAAATCATAGCCACCTTGCCTATTTTGAGTTTACCGCTGAACACGAGCGGTAAACGGCTCTCGCGCTCCACCTCGCAGCTAACGGTGTAACCCGACGGACGCCCGTTGAAATAATACTCGAACTCCGTCTGATAGGTGGGATATTCCACCCCGTTGATCTTATATTTCGACAAGCCAAGATAGCGGAACAGCAGATGCTGCCTGGCACCGTTCATCCCGGTAATCGACACCAGATACTCCCGTCCCGGCATAATACGGTCAAAGTCAATCTTGCGGTAGGAGTAAAACATGGCCAGCATATCGGTAGTGATGCTCACAGCTTCCATCGTCTCCTCCGATGCGTCGAGCAGCCCCATGCCGTCGGTATTTTTGTACATCTTGGGATTATTGAACACATACATGCCGTCGGCCGCCTCGGCAGCTGTGGGCTTGCTGTACCATCCTATCTTGAACACGACCTCTTCACGCACGTTCAGGTGGCCATTGGTGTGATACATCCGGGCCACGAGAGTGTCGCTCACGGTATAATACCGGCCGCCCCACTCTATGCTGTGGCCATTGAGAGTGCCGGTGAATTTCTGGCCGTCTATTTTAATGCCCACACGTGCATGGGCGGCGGTCTTTTTCAGCCCCATGAAATCATACTCTATCTTATAACGGTAATTATTTTCCTGGGCATCCAGGTCCGCACCCGCGGTCAGTATGCATAAGGCAGCAATACCGAGCAAGAGGGTCAGGATTTTCCTATACTTGATTTTCTTCATTGGAATATACATAGCGAAAGAAAAACTGCATATTATCGCTACTATATAAATACATTTCCTGACGATTATGTTTTTCCCTTTCAAAAAATTATCACGCTATAAAAAGAACTGCCCCCATCATCCCGATGGAAGCAGTATCAATTTTTTTTAACCTTGAAATCTAATCCTATGAAAAAACTACACTGCAAAGTTACGTTACATATCCGTGACAATCAACTATTATTCAATTTATTGATAAGTTTTAACGGATTTTTATAATGCACGCTTTTCATAGGTGTGATTAACTTAAAATCGTTAATTTTTGTTCACCGGCATCAATCTGTGGCGCTGACCAGGCCGAGACGTTCGAATGTCACGAAATCATCGTGCGGACGGTTCCCGCCGGTTGTGAGCAGATCGCCTATCATCACCCCGTTGACACCTCCGGTGAGCATCCGCTCCACCGATCCGGCCGACATACGGGCGCGGCCGCCGGCAAACCTAATCCATGTGTCGGGAGCCACAAAACGCATCAGCGCGCCGGTGCGCACTATCTCGTCCTCTCCAAGCAGCGGAGTGTCGCCCAGCGGGGTTCCCGGAATAGGAGAAAGAATATTCAGCGGCACTGACATGGCGCCGGCCTCCACAGCCTCGCGCACCATACGCAGACGCTGCTCCATGGTCTCACCCATTCCTATTATGCCGCCGCTACACACCTCCATCCCCTCGGCGCGGGCCGCAGCGATAGTGGCGAGCTTGTCGGCGCGGGTATGCGATGAGCACAGTTCCGGAAAATAATCGGCCGAAGTCTCCAGATTGCAGTGATAGCGGTCAACGCCTACCTCGCTGAGAGCGCGCATTCCGGCCGCATCGAGCAGCCCCATCGATGCGCATAGTCTCAGGCGCGGATGGCGGGCGCGTATCTCCCGGAAAATGGCGCAGAATTTCTCCATCTGGGCACCGGCAACCCTGCGGCCGCTGGTCACGAGCGAGAAATGCCCTACGCCACGGGCTGCCGATGCATCGGCAAGCGCCATGGCTTTGTCGAGAGGTATCACATCGTATTCCTCGATGCCCGTGGCCCAGTGACGCGACTGTGCGCACCATTTGCAGTCCTCCGAACAGCGGCCGGAGCGCGCGTTGGCTATCGAGCAGGTGTCTACACGGTTTCCGAACCGTGCGCGTGTTATCTCGCCGGCAGCATCACACAATTCATCGGTTGAGCAGCTACGGTCAATCTCCAGAGCCTCCTCCACTGTGGCGGCAATGCCGCGGAGAGCCCTTTCGGTTATGTCTTGTATCATATTTTCTATAATTGATTTTCGACTACAAAATTACTAAATAACGGTATGGGGTGATGAGTGACGACGACCAATTTTTCTACCAGCGCTCAACATTTTTACGGAAAACTGAGTTATATTTGTAATCCGGAAAAAGGAAAAATCCGTGCATGAGCCGGAGCGCGGACGCTACAGCCGTCTGCCATCAGATTTTAACTATTTATCAAACACCACAAAAATGAGCCTACGAAAAGTCGGTCTGGCATTACTTACTGTTTCAATAATTGTTTCGGGTACGGTCACAGCCATGGGGCAGACAGCGCCTGCACCGGGAGCCGTATCGCTCGATTCGTGCCGCGCGATGGCTTTGAACAACAACAGGCAGCTCCGAGCCCGCTCCGAGGCCATAAAAATGACCGGTTATCAAAAAAAAGAAGCTCTGGCAGCCTATCTGCCCGCCCTCGACTTTGAAGGCGGCTATATGTACAACCAGAAGAACATAGCTATCTTCGGAAGCGACCAGCTTCTGCCCACCAAGACGTTCGATCCAGCCACGCAGAGCTACCAGTTCAACATCGTGAAAAATCCCGCCACCGGAGAGCCCGTACTCGGCCCCGGCAACCAGCCCATACCCGAGACCGTGGCCCTGATTCCGAAAGAGGCCATGACCTATAATATCCATAATGTGTTCGGAGGTGCCGTCACGCTCACGCAGCCCATATTCATGGGCGGAAAAATCGTGGCTATGAACCGCCTGACGCATTATGCCGAAAAACTGGCCCAGGCCGCTAAAAACGCCGAGGCCGAAAACGTGATATATGCCGTGGACGCCGCCTACTGGCAGGTGGTCTCGCTCAAGGCAAAGAAAAAACTCGCCGACAGCTATGTGAACCTGCTCGACACACTCACCCGCAATGTGAGACTGATGGTTGAGCAGGGCGTAGCCACACCGAGCGACCTTCTTTCGGTGGAGGTGAAGCTCAATTCCGCGCAAGTTGACCAGACTAAAGTGGACAATGGCCTGACGCTCTCGCGCATGGCCCTCGCGCAGGTGTGCGGACTGCCGGTTGACACCGTTTTCCCCCTTGCCGACGAAGATGCCGACCTCACCGTGCAACCTTCCATGGCCGCCACAACCTACAATATGCAGGATGTCTACGACCGCCGTCAGGACCTTCGCGCCCTCCAGGCCGGAATTGACATTCTCCACCAGAAAGCCAACGTGGCCAAATCAGAGATGATGCCGAGCCTCGCCCTCATAGGCGCCTACTCATTCTCCAACCCCAATATGTTCGACGGTTTCCGCCGCCGCCTCGACGGAGCGTTCTCCGTGGGCGCAGTGCTCAGGATTCCGCTATGGCACTGGGGAGGGAACTACAACAAATACCGCGCGGCACGCTCGATGACCACCATTGCCCGTATAGAACTTGAGGATGCACGCCGGATGGTAGAACTTCAGGTGGGCCAGAGCGCCTTCCGCAGCCGCGAGGCGGTGAAAACCTACCAGATGACCGAAACCAACCTACGCAAGGCCGACGAGAACCTGCGCCAGGCCAACCTCGCCTTCCGCGAGGGAGTGATGACCACCGACAATGTGATGGCCGCGCAGACGGCGTGGCTCAAGGCACATTCCGAGCAGATCGACGCCGGAATAGACATGCGTCTGTGCGATGTCTATCTCTCAAAAGTGCTCGGCACTCTCCCCTACACCCGCGAAGGCGAATAAGACAACACTGAAAATCCAAATAGTAAAATCATAAAAAACTTGCATTGCCATGGCCAACATTGACAACAAAACACCCGAACAGCGCGAGTCGCGCGCTCTGATGTTAGCCCTTGTCCTGCTCACAATAGGCGTGATCGTTCTCGCCATAATCGGATTCCTTTGCCTGCGCACACCCGAGGACACCATAGAGGGTCAGGCCGAAGCCACCTCCGTGAAAGTCTCCGGACGTCTGCCCGGACGCGTGCTGGAGATTTACGTAAAGGAGGGCGACATGGTGAAAGCCGGCGACACCCTCATTCATATCCATTCAGGCCTCGCCGATGCCAAACTCATGCAGGCCGAGGCAATGAAGGAAGCCGCAGCCGCGCAGAACAAGAAAATCGACGCCGGCACCCGCATACAGATAATCCAGAGCGCCCAGCAGCTCGTGGCCCAGGCAGCCGCCGCCCGGCAGATAGCCCAGAAAACGTATGAGCGAATGGAAAATCTCTACAAGGAAAACGTGATTTCGGCTCAGAAACGCGATGAAGCCAAGGCTGCCTACGACGCAGCTCTTGCCGGCGAGCGCGCGGCCCAGAGCCAGCTGAGCCTCGCACGCCAGGGAGCGCAGAAAGAAGACAAGGAAAGCGCCGCAGCCATGGTCAATGTGGCCCAGGGAGGAATCGAAGAGGTGCAGACGCTGCTGGAAGACCAGTATCTGACCGCTCCCTGCGACGGACAGATCGACCAGATATACCCCGAAGAGGGCGAACTGTTAGCCCTCGGCGCTCCGGTGATGAACGTGCTGAAAATCGCCGACAAATGGGTTACATTCAACGTGCGCGAGGAATACCTCAACAAACTCAAGCTCGGCGAGGAAATCGAAGTGATGATACCGGGCCTCGACAAGAAAGAGACACGTCTGAAGATATACTATGTGCGCGACATGGGCAGCTACGCCACATGGCGCGCCACCAAATCAACCGGCGAATGGGACAGCCGTACATTCCAGGTAAAGGGACGCCCGCTGGAAAACCTGCCTGACCTCCGTCCCGGAATGACGGTGGTGTACCGCCCGTAACCACTCGTCCCTCTGACCAAGAATTACCGTTGACCCAAAACAGTAACCGACCGTGAATCTACATTATCTCACCGACTCGATAGCGCGGGGCTGGCGCCAGCTTGCCTCACGCCGCATCTACATGGTGATGCTGATTGTGGTGCCTGTGCTCTTCGGGTTCTTCTTTCTCGACCTGCTGGAGGTTGGTCTGCCGCTGAAGGTTCCCGTGGCGGTTGTGGATATGGACGATTCCCCTCTCTCTCGTCAGGTGACACGCAACCTCGGCTCCACAGAGCTTGTGGATGTGTGCTGTAAGGTGGAGTCGTTTCACGAGGCTCAGAAGAAGGTGCGTTCAGGCGAGATTTTCGGTTTCTTCTATCTGCCCGAACAGTTTCAGAAAAAGGCACTGGGCGGCGACGAGCCTACCGTGACCTACTATTCCAACCTCACTTACTATGTGCCTGGCTCTCTTGCCTTCAAAGGGTTCAAGACCGTGGCTGTCACCACCACCGGAGCCCTTGTGCAGACCACCCTCGTGAGCACCGGCATTGACAGCAACACCACCAAATCGCTGCTGCAGCCGGTGGCCATCCAGGAACAGATGCCGGGAAACCCGTGGATGAACTATAGCATATACCTTTCGCCATCGTTCATGAGCGCCTTCCTTGCGCTGATAATACTCGGCGTGACAGTCTATTCCATCTGCAGCGAGATAAAATACGGCACCTCACCTGAGTGGCTACGCACGGCCGGAGGTTCGATGTTCGTAGCCCTCACCGGCAAGCTTCTGCCACAGACCTTCATAGAAATCTGTATGGGCATGGCCTATCTGGGCATGATGTTCGGAATCGAGGGCTTCCCCTGCAACAATCATTTCAGCCATCTGGTGCTGGCCATGGTGCTGATGGTGCTCGCATGCCAGGCATTTGCCGTGACGGTGTGCTGTATCGTGCCCAATCTGAGACTGGGACTGATTGTGGTGTCGCTCATAGGTATTCTGTCATTTTCGATAGCCGGATTTTCCTTTCCGGTACAGAACATGTACGGTTACATAGGGATTCTCAGCTATATACTTCCGGTGCGCTACTTCTTTCTGATCTACATCGACCAGGCTCTCAATGGCATACCGCTGTACTTCTCACGCTTCTACTTCGTGGCGCTCCTCATATTTCCTCTGGTTGCCATGCTCGGCATGGGACGCCTCAGAAAGAGATGCCTCAACCCCATTTACGTTCCCTGAAAGTTCTCTGAAAAAAATGACAAATGCCGCAACTAAAATAAAGCAGTGGTTTCTGGGCTTCTTCAGAGTCTGGCAGCGTGAGTTCTACCTGGTTTCCCATAATATCGGGGTGATGATGTTCTTCTTTCTACTGCCTCTGCTCTATCCGATATGCTACACGCTGATATATAACCCCGAGATTGTAACAGACATGCCGGTGGTGGTCGTGGACCACTCGCGCACCGCCGAAAGCCGGCGTCTGGCCAGGATGCTCGACGCCACTCAGGCCGCGAAAATCTACGATTACGCCCCCGACCTGGCGGCGGCACGGCGTATTGTCAACAATCACGAGGCGTTCGGCATACTTGAGATTCCCGAAAGCTACAGCCGCAAGCTGGGACGCGGAGAGCAGGCCGTGGCCACTTTCTACTGCGATATGTCGCTGCTGCTGCGCTACCGCACTTTCATTTCAGCCCTGGCCGACCTCCAGCTGGCTCTTGGGGCGGAAATACAGGCGGCCGAACTCTCGCAGGTGGCTATGGTGAGCAGTGCGGTGCCTATGGCCAAGATCAATTCCGACGCCCGTATGCTCGGCGACCCCACGCAGGGTTTCGCATCATTTGTGATTCCCGGCATTCTGGTGCTGATTCTCCAGCAGAGCATGGTGCTTGGTGTGGTGATGCTCGGCGCAACATCAGCCGAGAGACGCCGACGCAACGGAGGCATAGACCCGCTGCAGGTGCAGGCTCCGGCCGGAGCCACGCTTCTGGGTAAAGTGATGTGCTATCTGGCGCTTTACGCCCCGATAATCATCTATGTGCTGCGCATTGTGCCTATGATGTTCTCGCTCCCTCACGTGGGCAGCGAATGGGACTATGTGCTGTTCTTATTGCCGATGCTTGTTGCTTCGGCCTTCATGGGGCAATGTATAAGCTGGCTGGTAACCGAGCGCGAGGAGACTCTGCTTGCTGTGGTGTTTACCTCTGTGGTGTTCCTGTTCCTTTCAGGTCTCACCTGGCCCAGATATGCCATGAGCCCGATCTGGGTACTGATAGGCGACATGATTCCCGCTACATGGGGCGTGGAAGGCTTCATTCGCATGAACTCCAACGGCAGCCCGCTTTACGAGCAGGCCCACCCCTACCGTATGTTGTGGCTGCTCGCCGCCCTTTATTTCTCCATTTCCTATGCACTGTTGCGATTCTATCGCTCAGGCTGGTACACACGGCGTCTCAACCGCAGAAACAAAGTGTCAGACAACGCTTAAAAACCATCATATATGTCAGAAAAAGAAATTCCGGTGCTGTTGCTCACAGGCTATCTCGGCAGCGGCAAAACCACTCTGCTCAACCGCATACTCACCAACCGCCGCGGCATTAAATTTGCCGTGATTGTCAACGACATAGGCGAGGTAAACATCGATGCCACCCTTATTGAAAAAGGGGGCGTGGTAGGAAAGAAAGACCAAGGCGACCTTGTGGCGCTCCAGAACGGATGCATCTGCTGCACCCTAAAGATGGACCTGGTGGAACAGATACGCGACATAATTTCCACCGGCCGCTTCGACTATATCGTGATCGAGGCCAGCGGCATCTGCGAACCAGAACCGATTGCCCAGACCATCTGCTCCATGAGCAACATGACCGACGATTACACCCGCCACACCACTCCGCGCCTCGACTGCATAGTGACGGTGGTTGACGCCCTTAGAATGAAGGATGAGTTTGGCTGCGGCGACTCGCTCCGCAAGAAAAACCTCGGCGAAGAGGATATCGAGAACCTCATCATCCAGCAGATTGAGTTCTGTAACATCATTCTTCTCAACAAGATTTCGGAAGTCACCAAGGCCGATGCAGCCCGCATCCGCGCAATAATCCGCGCCATCCAGCCAAAAGCCAAAATTATATACTGCGACTATGCGGACGTGGATTTCGACGAACTCCTCAACACCGGTCTCTTCGATTTTGAGAAGACCGCCACTTCCGCCGCATGGGTGCGCGAGATAGAAGGCCACCATGATGACGATGATGACGATGATGACGACCATGAAGAAGGACATCACCACCATCATCATCACGACCATGACCATGACGACCACGAGGAAGAGGAGGAAGGACATCATCATCATCACCATCACCATCACGACCACGACGAGGGAGAAGCCGAGGAATACGGCATACAGACGTTTGTCTACTACCGCCGTCCCGCCTTCGACATCCACAAGCTCGACCGGTTCATGGCAACGCAGTGGCCTGCGAATGTGATCCGGACCAAAGGTGTGCTCTATTTCGCCAACAACCGTGACATGTCATATCTTTTCGAACAGGCCGGATCGCAGAAAAAACTCACTGAGGCCGGTTACTGGTATGCCACCGCTCCCGAAGAAGAACTCATGAACCTAATGGCCCGCGAACCCGGACTGATGCGCGACTGGGACGAAGTTTACGGCGACCGCATGATAAAACTCGTGTTCATAGGCCGCAACCTCGACCGCAAAGCAATCATCGCCAACCTCGATGCCTGCCTGGAGCCGCCCCGCCGCTAATCCGCGACTGCCGGCGTATCAATCATGCAAAAATCAGGGCAGACGCATCTGCTCCAAAGTTTTCAGGAAACAGACTCAGAGGGTATTTAACTTTTGGTGTTAAATACCCTCTTCCGTTTATATCAATAGTCTAACTACTTAAAATTGTACTAAATCAGTACTATATTTTCAAAGAGGGCCAGAAGCACGGGAGGGAATATCTACACACTCACCGCCTCGCAATCATAGTCAAGGTCTCCGAGACTGTTGATTGCGTCCTGCTTCTGCTGGTCTACTACGTGGAGATACTTCTCGGTCATCTTTATGCTCGAATGACCCATGAGAGAGGCAACAGTCTTGATGTTCGCTCCTGCCCCAAGCACATTTACCGCAAAGCTGTGACGGGCGCAGTGCCATGTGATAGTTTTATTGATGCCTGCCGTCTTGACCCATTTCTGCAGACGTGTGATTGCAGTTGTGCGATAGCAGGTGATATTGAATATCTTTTCGGAAGTATGCAGTGCAGGCTTTCCTATGAGTTTCAGCAATGCAGGACTTAACGGAATTGTGACACCGCTGTGTGCGCTGCGACCCTCAGTTTTTTGCTGATTGAATCGGAGCATCCTTGCCGAAAAATCTACATTGGCGTATGTGAGGCAAACAGCATCACACCAGCGTATGCCAGTGAAGCAGCAAAAGAGAAATGCACGTTGCAGAGCCGTATCCTCACCCTCGTAATGGGTGGCGGCAAGGCGTTTGATTTCATCTATTGTCAGAATCTCTTTTTTCAGCGTGTTCAGGTCACGGTGAATTACGATTCCCTTGCACGGATTCTTTTTCATCAGTCCCTCCTCTATCGCATGGAGTATGACGGTCCGGAACATATAGTACGACTTATGCGCACCCTCCCCTTTGGCCACCGTCTTCAGATAGTCGGTGAAACTCGTCACCATTTCGGGAGTAATCAATTCCATGCGTAGAAATGATGTGTAGCGCTGGAACCGGGGCGTAGATCCAAGGAATTCCACGAAGCGGTTGCAGGAGGTCTTATAATTGCATCTCACGGGTTTTGAATACAGCTCATTCTCCAGATGCTTGCGAAAGTATCTGATAAAGTTATTCTCCCCGTCCTTTTTCAGTCGGTATCCCACACGGTCTTCGAGAAACTCCTGCTCACACTCAAACCTTATCTTCTCGGCGAGTGCCAGAGTATTCTTGTTTTGGGTGCGTTCCTGCCGGTTGCGGGGATGCAGCCGGATATAGAGGTTTAGCGCCTCACGTTTGCGGATATGCTTGATTTTGTATTTCGGCTTTCCTTTCATCGCCCCCTCGGTATAGAGGACATGGTTGCCGTTTTCGTCAAGCACCGGGGTCTCATTGCGTCCGAGATAATACTCCAGCGCAAGGCTCGCCCGACCGTCCTGCAATTCGGACTGCACGAGTTTCGGGTTCTGTTTGTTCTTCCTTTCTACTTTTGCCATAGGCGGTTATCTTTATATAATGAATGATTATCTTTATATGATGAACGATTATCATTATATGATGAAACGGTACTGATGCGTGATCAAACATGAAAAACGGCTTACAACAGATATTAACAACCAAGTCATACTAATTGTGTACTGAATGCAAAAATAAGGGCAATTTGAGGAAAACAGACAGAATCGGCCTATAATATAACTATTTGAAAATTAGCCTTCTTAAACATCAGCAGATGTATAGCAAAATACTAACCTCGTAAATCCAGTTTCGGCACTTCAGGGAAAAGTTGCCGGCGTGAACATCAACCAGTCTGACGGCGGTCTCTTCGGCCACAACAAGATCGAGATCCGCGGTGCCTCCACCCTCGGTTCTAACAACCAGCCTATCTATGTTGTGGACGGTATCATTCTTGATAATGGCATTCAGAGTTCAGACCCTGATTATCAGGACACTAATTACGACAAGAATAATGACTACGGTAGTGAGCTTAAGAACCTCAACCCCGCCGACTTCGAGTCTGTTTCGGTGCTGAAAGGCGCTGCCGCCACCGCCCTCTACGGTTCGCGCGGTCTTAACGGTGTGGTTGTGATCACCACCAAGAGCGGCAAGGGTGCCAAGGGGTACGGTGTGACATTCACCCAGACTGTAGGCTGCGACTGGATTATCCAGGGACCTAAATTTCAGAATATCTATGGTGACGGGTATTTTGCCGGATGGGTTAGTGGTACCGGTGTGATCCCCGGCCTCTATGACAACAATGGTGCCCCCCAGAAGGATATCTGGGATTACGAGTATTTCCCCGTTCGCGAAGATGGAATGCGCTATCTTGACGACAACTATTCTGCAATGAACTGGGGCGGTCCTTACGATGGGAAGCCTATTGTATATTTCGATGGCTCCGTACGTCCCTATAAGGCTTATAAGAACAATTATAAGGATGCGCATCGTACAGGTTTCAATACCACTACCAATGTGGCTGTAACCGGTGGCACTGATAAAACCACATTCTATATGTCGGCCGGCTATAAATATGCAGAAGGTACGGTTGAGAACAACGATTTCAAGCGTTACAATATGTTGCTGAAGGCTTCCCACCAGATCAGCAAAACTGTAAATCTTGAAGGTGGAGTTAATTTTGCCAGCTCAACGCCCCATAATGTACCTATCAATATAAGCGGACATTTTGTAAATGGCAATTTCGGTCGTTCTTACGATTCAAATGAGCGCAAGCACTATAAAGGTGAGCATGGCGGTGTTGCATCAAGTGCATACGGCGACAAATATGGAAATCAGTATGGCAATGGTTTCTGGTGGAATGTCTATGAGAGGGATTACAAACAGAAAGAAACGGTAGTACGTCCTAACGCTAAACTTACTGTTACTCCTCTTGATTGGCTTCGTCTTACTGCTGAGGGCTCGTTCAACTATTACTATGTAAGAGGCGAGGAAAAGAACCCCGGTTCAGGATATCGTAATGAAGGTGGCGATTATGCAATATCTCAGTCAACGAAAGAACAGACGAACCTCAATCTCACCGCTAACCTTAACAAGGAATGGGGTGATTTCGAGACTCACGCAATGCTCCGCGGTGAGTATTATCATTCTTTCAGCCAGGCAATGAGCATACGTACGGACGGAGGCCTTGCAATTCCCAACAAATTCTTCCTAGCAAACTCAAAGAAGCCGGTGGTTTCGAGCGGTTCTATTTCCGGCACCAAGACCATGTGGTCAGCAATGGCACAGCTCGGTGCAAGCTGGAAAGGTCAGATTTACCTTGACGTAACCGGACGTAACGACTGGTCATCTACTCTTGTTTACTCAGACGAGCATGGCTCATTCTCCTATTTCTATCCTTCGGTATCTCTCTCTTGGCTTGCCGACAATACCTTCCGCGAGTATCTCCCCTGGTGGGTATCAATGGCTAAGTTCCGTGGATCATGGGCTCAGGTAGGTAATGACACCGATCCCTATATAATCAACACCGCATACGGTTTTTCATCGGGAACTGTAAACGGCAACTCAGTAGGATCGATTTCTATCCCTTCTACCGCATACAGCAAAAACCTGAAACCGGAACGCAAGACCTCTTGGGAGTTCGGTATCGACTGGCGCTTCGTCAACAACCGCTTCGGTATTGACTTCGCTTACTACAAGGAGAATACCAAGAACCAGATCATGTCAATTGCAGTCCCCTCCGTTTCGGGAATCTCGAACCAGCTCATCAATGCCGGTAATATCCAGAACGCCGGTATAGAACTCGCGCTTAATGCTACACCTATTGAGACAAAAGACTGGACCTGGGATCTTACTTTCACATTCACCCGTAATAGATCAAAGATTGTCGAACTTCACCCCAACGTTTCTAATTATATAAAGCTTTGCGGTGATATTGACTGGGGTAACTACCGTATAGGTTCAGTAGCTGAAGTTGGTGGTGCATACGGTCTTCTTAAGTCCGACTCCGCTCCCGCTATCGACAAGGAATCAGGACTTCCCGAACTCGCATGGCATGCTGTACGTAAAGGCGCTTTCCTTAAACGATCCGGCGAAATCAAGACAGTAGGTGATATTAACCCGAAATTCCTTGGTGGTGTCTCAACGTCTCTCCGTTGGAAGGATCTTCGCCTTAACGTTTCGCTTGACGGACGTTTCGGAGGCCATGTGGCCGCATTCGGTTCTCACTATGCTAACAACAACGGCCTTTCAGATTACTCTCTCCAGTATCGTGATAAGGCTCACGGAGGAGCTACCTATACATCAATGTGGAACGGAAAGACATATCATGACGGTGTAATACCTGATGGCATCTTTACTACAGGAACTGTAATAACACTACCGAACCACAATGCAGGAGAGTCTGCTCCGACATATGTGGTAGGAACCGGCAAGTATTCATCAGGTGAGACTTTCAAGGAACTCATGGACAAGGGCATTATCGAGCCTACACATGCAGGTCTGTGGACCGGCCGTAACAACGCATGGGTTAACGTTTCTTCTGCCCCCGAGCAGGGTGTTTTGAATGACGGTTGGTTTAAGAAACTAAACTATATTGCCCTTCGTGATGTTTCCTTGAGCTACAGTTTCCCCGTAAATATAGCATCTAAAATTGGAGCAAAAGGCCTATCTGTCACTGCAGCCGGTCACAATTTAGGGTATTTGCTTAATTCTATGCCAAATAAGGAGAATCCTGAAGCCGTACGTGGCACCAAATCTGGTGAATTCCGTATCAGAAACTTTGACGGAACCACAGCAAGCTTTACTTTCACTATAAACGCTCAATTCTAATAATCAGATAACACAAATGAAAAGTTTAAATAAATTCCTATCAATCGTTTTGGTTGGTGGAATATCGCTAGGTCTCGGAAGCTGTAGAGATGACTTTGCGAATATCAATACTCCTCCAAATGCATTGACAACACTGAATCCCTCACAGATACTGACTACAGCTCAGTTAGGTTTCCGTCCGTATGATTACGGTCTATGGTTCGCCTCTGCCGATAATTTCCTGAAGAATAATCAGATGTGCGGTTTCTCCGCTTCAATGACCGATGACAAACTTCGCAAGGCTGCAGGTGCCAATGGCGGAGGAAGTATCGAAATGCTTCGCTACCTCAATGAGTTAAAATTTGCTCTCGGAGAAGATGCCAAGGCTCAGAATGCATGCTATATAAATGCAGTTCAGGTTCTAGCAATCTATATGGGTATATATGACACTGACCAGCAAGGCGATATTCCTTACACAGAAGCTGCGCAGTATAATTTTGGTGGCCCAATGACTCCTAAATATGATAAGGTTCAGGATCTATATAACCTTTGGAATTCAGAATTAAAAGCTGCCGTTCAAGTATTCAAGAACCCCCCAACGCTTGAAGGTGGTTATGAAGCCAAGCAGGATCTTGCCTATGGCTGTGACTGGAGCAAATGGGCTAAGTTTGCAAGCTCACTGCGTGTTAAACTTGCTACACGCCTTATACATCGCGATCTTGCGCTCGCAAAGACCATTGTATCGGAAGCTGTAGCTGACGGTGTGATGACAGGTCCTGATGATGACCTTCTTTTCCACAAGGCTGATGCCAACTGGGGTGACGGATGTCCCTATGATCGTGGTGATGTGGCTTTTGGTACTACAAACGGAACAATTTCATATCAGGGTATTGTTGCATCAAAGAAGGTTGTAGACTTCATGATTAAGAATTCCGACCCCCGTGTACGCTTTGCGTATACCAAGAATTCTTGGAACTCAAACATTGTTAACTACTATCTACAGAATGGCCATAAAGATTTGATTCCTGATGTTATTCTGGAGAAAGTGAATATTGGAACAGATGAGAACGGTAAACCTAAATTCGTCAGCTGGAAAGGAAAAGGAGAGCCTTGGGTACGCTTTATTGGTGTCCCTGATACATATATGGGTTCTAATAGCGTTGATCCTGATGTAACCCAGTACTTTAAATATTCAGCTGAACCCGGCCAGGAGGGATCGAATACTATAGTTGTCGATGGTACTAAGTATTCTTATTGCCCTTATTCTTCATTCCAAGAACAGTATCTGAATCAGCGTGCTGACAAAGGATTCCCCCGTATCCCCGGCGGAGAAGTTATCATAGACCGTGATGACAATCCCCGTTATGACATGTATATGACCTCAGCCGAAATCAATTTCTACCTTGCAGAATTTGCTATCTACGGTACTCCCGGTCTTGGAGCGGCTTCTGATTATTTCAAAAATGGTGTGAAGCAGTCTGTAGAGGTTTGGGATCGTTTTGCTTCCCTTAACAAGATTCCTTATTATGGTGATACACGTAAGGTATCGGAAGCCGAAAAGGTAATCGATCTTCAGGAAGGGGAGGTAGCCACTCTTCTTGCGCAACCCGACTATCAACTTGCTGGTATAAAGGCTGATGACCTTGAAAAGATTTTCTTGAATCTGGAATTCCATTTCCTTTTCAATCCTGTAGACCAGTTTGTAACAGGTCGTAGATCCGGTATTCCCAAATTCAATTCAACGCTTTTCCCGCGTACAGATTACACTAATGCCGGCTTCCCAGCAAATAGCTTTAACCGTCGAGGTTACTTCAATCCGCCCAATCCTACCGACCTTATGGCTGATATAATCAGTGCTGCTTATGCAGACCAGGGTCTAACCACTGCTGATAAAGCCTCAGGACAGGGTTACCTCAATACCGAGCGTCTGTGGCAGGATGTTGGTGCTCCGCAGTGGGGTGCAGGTCCTAACGTAGGCATCTAATCAGACCTTGTTAGACAATCTAACATAAAGGCATCACTCCGCGAGGAGTGATATCGACCCAACAATGAGAGGGTGACGGAACCGATGGTTCCGCCACCCTCTTCAGTTATTGGGGGCAACTGGCTTTAGGGACCTTACAGACCTTAAGGATGCTACGGACGATACTGACTTTACGGACTTTAGGGACCGGACTTTACTGACATTACTGACATTACGGACTCTACGGACATTACAGACTCTACCGACATTACAGACTTGGCTGATTTTAATGATTCTATGGTGGCTGGTGGGCCATTTTAAAGATATAATGTGGGGAGGGATATAATGTGGGGAGGATCGCTTAAGTCAGTAAAGTCCGTAAGGTCAGTAAAGTCGGTAGGGTCAGTAAAGTCGGTAGGGTTGATGATGGTTGGGTAATAAAAAAAGCCTGCAGAAGCGGGCTTTTTATGGGAGAGAAGAGGGTATTTTTCTTCTTGAGGGAGGGATTTTCCTTGGAAGGGGATTTCTTGGGGGAGAAGGGACTACGGGGATTAGTTGGGGGCGGGGGTGAAGTCGCGGCCGGCGGGGGACTGGAAGACGGCGAGGCCGAAGGCGGGGATGACGGCGTAGATGTGGTCGAAGACGTCGGCCTGGATGTGCTCGAATTCAATCCATTCGGTGGTGCGGGTGAAGAAGTAGACTTCGATGGGGAGGCCCGAGGGGGTGGGGGCGAGCTGACGCACCATGTTGGTGAGAGAGGTGTTCACCACGGGAAGCGAGGCGATATAACGCTCGAGGTAACTGCGGAGCAGCTGCAGGTTGACGCACCGTTCCGAGGCCTTGAAATCGGCCGGAAGGAATCCGAGGGAGCGGAGCCGTTCCATTTCATCGGGAGTGGAGAAGCGCACGGTGTTGGCGTCGATATAGAAGGCACGGCACACGCGGCGGCCGCCATACCGGGCCATGGTCTGATGGTTGCGGAACGATTCGCTCACGAGCGAGTAAGGAGGAACGGTGGTGACGGTATTGTCGAAATTGCGCACCTTTACGGTGGTGAGCGACACATCCTCCACCGTGCCGTTGGCGCCGTGGGAGGGCATGCTTATCCAGTCGCCTTTGGTAACCATCCTGTTGGCCGAGAGCTGCACACTTGCTACCAGGCCGAGAATCGTGTCCTTGAACACCAGCATGAGTACTGCCGCCGAAGCTCCCAGAGCCGTGAGAATTGCCACGGGCGTCTTGTTTATGAGAATGCTCACACCGATTATCGTGCCTATGCCGAACACCACAAGCTTCACCATCTGGAAAATACCCTTTATGGCATAGGCCTGCAGGTTCTCGCGCCGCACAAACGCCCCGTAGAGATTGTCGATGAGAATCACTATTATCCTCACCACGGCCCAGAGCACATAGAACCGCGTCACCACATCGATGATATAGATAGGCTCGCTGCCGTCGCCCGTGAAGAAGCGCGGAAGCATCACCGAGATCCAGATGGCTGGAGAAAGCTGGCTCACACCGCGGGCCAGGCGGTGGTTGAGCATGTCGTCGTCCCATTTGGTAGGACTTTTGTCGACGAGCCGTTCCAGGGCGTAGAGCACCCATACCGACAGATAATAGAACGCGACGGCCGTGAGCAATATTCCGATTATAATCAGGACGTCGGTAGAGGCGGCGTGCGCCTGGGCGCCGGTAGCGGCGGCTATGAAATCTCTTATTCGCGAATACATGGAAATACAATCGGCTTTGATTCGCTGCAAAAGTAATATTTTATAAGTTAATTATTTTGCGGGATAAAGTTCAAAAGTTAATTTTGCCGTGTACAAAAACTATTTTTACATCTGACCTTCAATAGCAAACCGATAATACCGATTACCATGAAACTGACTGAAAAGAAATTTTATCCCTGGGTTGTGGTTGGCCTCCTGTGGATAGTGGCCCTGCTCAACTATCTTGACCGCCAGATGCTTTCGACGATGCAGCAGAACATCGGCGCCGACATAACACTCGTGGCCGATCCTAAATACTTCGGATATCTCATGGCCATATTCCTATGGGTCTATGGCATTTTCAGCCCGTTCTCCGGAGCGGTGGCCGACAGAGTGAGCCGCAAATGGCTCATAGTGGGTTCGCTGGGCGTGTGGAGCGCAGTCACGTATGCCATGGGCTATTGCGATGATTTCGAGGAACTGATGTGGCTTCGCGGCATAATGGGCATAAGCGAGGCACTTTACATACCATCGGCACTTTCGCTTATAGCTGATTTCTTCACGGGCAAAGGCCGCTCGCTGGCGATAGGCCTGCACATGACCGGACTTTACTGCGGCCAGGCTCTGGGCGGCTTCGGCTCCATGGTTGCCACCACATGGTCGTGGCAGTCAACGTTCCATTGGTTCGGAATAATCGGCGTGAGCTACGCTCTTCTCCTCACATTCCTTCTGTATGAGAAATCAGGCCACGGCTCCGCCGCTACGGCTTCGCGGAAAACCGACACAAAGGTGAAGAAAGAAAATGTGATCCAGTCATTGGCAACCGTGTTCTCCACAATGGCCTTCTGGGTGATTCTCTTTTTCTTCGCATCAAGCTCCATACCCGGCTGGGCTACAAAGAACTGGCTCCCGACGCTGTTTCACGACAATCTCAGCCTAAACATGGAATGGGCCGGCCCGATGGCCACACTCACCATAGCCGTGTCGAGCTTCATAGGCGTGATGATAGGCGGCCCGCTCAGCGACCGCTGGGTGAAACGCAACGTCAAAGGACGCATCTACACGAGCGCCATAGGCCTGGCAATGATGATTCCGGCACTTGTGCTCATAGGATTGGCCCACAATGCTGTGCTGTCGGTGGCCGCAGGCCTGTTTTTCGGCGTAGGTTATGGAATGTTCGATGCCAACAACATGCCTATCCTGTGCCAGTTCGTGTCATCGCGCCAGCGCGCCATGGCCTACGGATTCATGAACTCCGTGGGTGTGATCATGGGCGCTATCACAACCCAGCTGCTTGGAGGTCTGGCCGAAAAGGTGGGACTGGGAATGTGCTTCGCCTTCATGGGCGTGATACTGGTAGTGGCGCTTGTGCTGCAGCTTGCCGTACTGCGTCCGAAATACGACGACAAAGATCAGGAACTCAACCTCGAAGCCGATACCATAGCAGAATAAATCACTATACATAAAACATCCACAGATAATTTACGACTTAAATATATCCTATATGACAATGGAAAAAATCAAAGGACTCATAGACGCACCGTTCACTCCCTTCCTGGCCAACGGCGACGTGAATCTCGAACCCATACCGGCATACGCCGCCATGCTTCAGAAAAACGGACTCAAAGGAGTGTTCATCAACGGCTCGTCGGGCGAGGGCTATATGCTCACCGACGACGAACGCAAACGCCTCACCGAGGCATGGGTGAAAGCCGCTCCCGAAGGATTCAAGGTGATAGTGCACGTGGGCAGCTGCTGCGCCCGCGCAAGCCGTGAACTCGCACGCCACGCCGCCGAAACGGGAGCGTGGGGTATCGGCGCCATGGCTCCTCCCTTCCCCAAGATAGGACGTATAGAAGAACTTGTGAAATATATAGAGGAAATCGCCTCCGGCGCTCCCCAACTTCCTTTCTATTACTATCACATCCCCGCTTTCAACGGCGCATATCTGCCGATGCTCGACCTGCTCAAGGCCGTTGACGGACGCGTGCCAAACTTCGCCGGCATCAAATACACATTCGAGAGCCTCTACGAATACAACCAGTGCCGCATGTATAAGGACGGCAAATACGACATGCTCCACGGTCAGGACGAGACCATCCTTCCCTGTCTCGCCATGGGCGGTGCCAAGGGAGGCATAGGCGGCACAACCAACTACAACGGCCGCGAGCTCACCGCCATAATCGACTGCTGGGACCGCGGCGACCTGGAAGGCGCCCGCGAACACCAGAACTTCTCTCAGGAAGTGATAAACGTGATATGCCGCTATCGTGGCAACATCGTGGGCGGAAAGCGCATCATGAAGCTCATAGGCCTTGACCTCGGTCCCAACCGCACGCCGTTCCGCAACGTCACCGCCGACGAAGAGAAAGCCATGAAGAAAGAACTCGAGGAAATCGGTTTCTTCGACCGTTGCAACAAATTCTGATACAGCCGCCATGGACAAAAATCAAATCAAGGAATACCTACAGGAGTGCCGCGAGCGCTATGCCACCGGCCTCACCACCGACATACTTCCGTTCTGGCTCGAACACGGCCTCGACCGCGTGAACGGCGGCGTCTACACCTGCGTGGACCGCGCCGGAAATCTCATGGACACCACCAAATCGGTATGGTTCCAGGGAAGATGCGCGTTTGTCTACTCGTTTGCCTACAACAACATCGATCGGCGTCCCGAATACCTCGACATGGCCCGCAGCTGTCTCGACTTCATAGAGGCCCACTGCTTCGACCGCACCGACGGCCGCATGTATTTCGAGGTGACTGCCGACGGCCGCCCACTGCGCAAGCGCCGCTATGTGTTCTCGGAGTGTTTCGCGGCCATAGCCATGAGCGAATACTCCATAGCCACCGGCGATGCCTCCTATGCCCAGAAGTCCCTCGATCTCTTCAAGGATATACGTCGCTTCATAGCCACCCCCGGCATGCTTCCGCCCAAATATGAGCCCACGCTTCAGGCGAGAGGCCATTCCATAACCATGATTCTCATCAACACGGCCTCATGTCTGCGACGCGCCGGCATCACCGACCCCGTGATCGACGAGCAGATCGACGAGTCGCTTCACGACCTCGCCACCTACTTCGTTCACCCCGAATACAAGGCTCTGCTGGAAATGACAGGAATGGACGGCGAAGTAATCGACACACTGGCCGGACGCACCATTAATCCGGGCCACTGCATCGAGACATCGTGGTTCCTCCTGGAGGAAGCGCGCCACCGCTCCGACTCCGCTCTGGAGAAACTGGCCCTGCAGATTCTCGACTGGAGCTGGGACTGGGGCTGGGACAACGAGTTCGGCGGAATTATCAACTTCCGCGACTGCAAGGGCTTCCCAAACCAGGACTATTCACAGGACATGAAGTTCTGGTGGCCGCAGACCGAGGCCATCATAGCCACGCTCTACGCTTATCTCGCCACCGGCGACAACAGCTACTTAGAGCGCCATCGCCTCGTTGACGAATGGACCTACTCGCATCTGCCAGACCCCGCCTACGGAGAATGGTTCGGTTATCTTCACCGCGACGGCACCGTGGCCCAGCCGGCAAAGGGCAACCTGTTCAAAGGCCCCTTCCATATCCCGCGCATGATGGTGCGAAGCGTCATGCTTATAGACGACCTCCTCAAACAACTCTAATTCCCCCATATCCATGAAACGACTCCTATTCCTGCTGGCAGTCATGGCAACCGCGCTCCTCGCTGAAGCGAAGGCGGTGAAAGTGGCCTGCATAGGCAACAGCATCACTTACGGTTCCACTCTCGCCGATCCTCAGGCCGATTCCTATCCCTCGCGGCTGGCGCGCCTGCTCGGCCACGGATACGAGGTGGGCAATTTCGGACGGCCCGGTGCCACGCTTCTCAACAATGGCCATAACCCCTATATGGCATCCGAGGAGTGGGCCAAGGCCAAGGCCTTCCGCCCCGACATCGCCATAGTGCATTTAGGAGTCAACGATACCGACCCGCGCAACTGGCCGTACTTCAACCGCTCTTTCAAGAGTGATTACCTCAGCCTCATAGACACCCTGCGCCAGATCAACCCCGACGTGCGCATCTACATAGCCAATCTATCGCCACTGCTTTCGAGCCACTGGCGGTTCCGCAGCGGCACGCGCGTGTGGCGCGACAAAATCCGCGAGGAAATCCGCATGGTGGCCGCTGAAAGCGGATGCACGCTGATTGACTTCAACACGCCGCTTCACGACCGCCACAACCTCATCCACGACTCCGTGCATCCCAACAAGGAGGGAGCGGATCTACTCGCACAGTATGTGTACGGTGCCATTACGGGCGACTACGGAGGCCTGCGCCTGCCTGCGGTGATGACCGACGGCATGGTGCTCCAGCGCGACGAATATCTCACGCTCCACGGTCGTGCCGATGCCGGAGTCCCGATTACGCTCCGCATTGCCGGGCGAACCTACCACACCGCGGCCGATGCCGAAGGATTCTGGAAGGTGAAGATTCTGCCGCTGGTGGCCGACGGCCGAAAGCTCACCCTGACGGTGACCGACGGCCGCGACACCGTCAGGGTGCGCGACATTCTTGCCGGCGAGGTGTGGATAGCCAGCGGACAGAGCAATATGGCGTTCCTTCTGCGCGATGCCACGGGAGGAACTGAGGCAGCCGCTGCCAGCGCCGATTCGCTGCTGAGATTCTTCGTGATGGAGCCGATAGCGCTTACCGACAACAACACGTGGCCCGACTCCATACGCCAGAGAGTCAACGACCTGAGGTATTTCGAGCCCAAAGGGTGGCGCGACGCCTCGCCTGAAACCGCACCTGACGTATCGGCCGTGGCCTACTTCTTCGCGCGGGAGCTCCGCGACAGCCTGAAAGTACCTGTGGGCATAATTCAGAATGCCGTGGGCGGTTCCGGCATAGAATCGTGGATCGACGTGGAGAAACTGCGCGAGGTGATGCCGGAGCTTCTCAACGACTGGAGCCGCAACGACTATGTGCAGCCCTGGGTGCGCGGCCGCGCCATACAGAACATGGGAGGCGACCAGAAACACCTGCGTCATCCCTATGAGCCGAGCTATCTCTTTTCAGCAGCCATCAGCCCGCTCGACCATTATCCGGTGCGCGGCATGATATGGTATCAGGGCGAGAGCAACGAGCACAATATCGAGATTCACGAGGCTCTATTCCCAACGTTCGTGGGCAATATGCGCGAATACTTCGGCAAGACCGACATGCCTTTCTACTTCGTTCAGCTCAGTTCGCTGTCAAGGCCGTCGTGGGGCGAGTTCCGCAACATGCAGAAGGTGCTCCGCGACCGCGTGGGCAACGTGGGAATGGCCGTGAGCCTTGACCACGGCGACTCACTCGACGTACATCCGCGCGACAAAGCTCCGGTGGGCGACCGTCTGGCCCGTCTGGCCCTTGACCGCACCTACCGTCATCCCGTAGCCTCGGCCGGCCCCGAGCCTCTGACAGCTTCAAGCCGCGACGGCGCAGTGTGGCTCACAATGTCGACCACTCCCAAATCGCTCGACGGAAACCCCTTGAGATACTTCGAAATAGCCTCGGCCAATGGCCCTTTCATGCCTGCCAAAGCCGAGATAACAGGCAACATGATAAAAGTCTACAATATGAAAGTGAAAAATCCCACAACGGTAAGATATGCATGGGAATCGTTCGTGCGTCCCAATCTGGTGAGCGACGCATGGCTTCCGGCTCCCACCTTTGAAATCGAGGCCGAGAACGCCGAATCTCTCGAAATAGAACCGGGTCTGGATGCCGGAGTGTCGGCTCCGTTCTGCGGAGCGATCGCCGACCGCGTGATTGTGGCCGGAGGCTGCAATTTCCCGGAACACCCCATGGCTCCGAACTCAGTGAAACGCTACTATCGCGGCATCTACGCCCTGACCGACGACAACCGCTGGCAGAAGATAGGCAACCTTCCGGAAACCATGGCATACGGCGCTACCGCAGACACTGACTCGGCGCTGGTGCTGATAGGCGGTGACAACGGCAAGGGTGCCACCGATGCCGTGAGGATGCTGCGCCTTGACGGTCTGACGCCCCGAATCACCGACCTTCCCGCTCTCCCCGGCACCCTCGACAACATGGCTGCCGCAGCGATAGGCCACACGGTATACGCGGCAGGAGGCAACTTCAACGGCGTGCCCTCCACACGGCTCTTTGCCCTCGATCTCGATGCCACAGATGAAGGCTGGAAAGAACTGGCACCGATGCCCGGCAATCCGCGCGTGCAGCCCGTAATGGCTGCTTCCGGCGGCAAGCTCTATCTTTGGGGCGGATTCGCAGGCCGTCACGAAGGCCATGAACCGTCGCTTGAGCTGGACGGCCTCTGCTACAACCCTGCAGACAATAAATGGAGCCCTCTCCCGGCACCCGAAACGGTGGAAGGTGAAACCGTGAGTCTGGGCGGCGGAGTGGCCGTGACTCTTCCCACAGGCACAATCGCCACAATAGGCGGGGTGAACAAGAATGTGTTCCTCGAAGCCCTGCGCAACCAGGCCCCTGACTATCTCACGCACGAACCGGAATGGTATCGCTTCAACGACCGCCTGCTTATCTTCGACCCCCGCAAGGGCAAATGGAACGATTTCGGCCGTCAGGAAGGCGCCGCACGTGCAGGAGCCGGAGCCGCCGCTGACTCCAAAGGACGCATCTACCTCAACGGAGGTGAGGTGAAACCCCGCATCCGCACAGCCGAGTTCATGATAATCTCCCCCTACGATTATTCCCGCCAGTAATATGGAACTCAATAAAGATATAGACCTCTCCACGAGCAACTACGGCACTGCACGCGCTCTCCACTACGATATGGCGCTGATTCCGTGGGGAGCCACCGAACCCCATAATCTGCATCTGCCTTATCTCACCGATGCAATCCTGAGCCACGACATTGCCGTGGATGCCGCCCGCGAGGCTCTGAGCCGTTACGGGCTGCGGTGCATGGTTATGCCTCCGGTGCCGCTGGGTGCGCAGAATCCCGGTCAGCGCGACCTGAAATTCTGTGTACACTACCGCTATGACACCCAGCGTGCCGTGCTCACCGACATGCTCTCGTCGCTCCTCCATCAGGGCATTCGCCGGGTGCTGATTGTAAACGGCCACGGCGGTAATTCGTTCAAGAACATGATCCGCGACCTTAGTGTGGATATGCCCGACATGCTCGTGGCCACCAGCGAGTGGTTCAAGCTCGCCCCGGCGCGCGACTATTTCGAGCAACCCGACGACCATGCCGACGAACTGGAGACATCCGTGATGATGCATTATCATCCCGAACTGGTGAATATCAGCGACGCCGGCGACGGCCATCACGGCGGATTCGAATCCGAGATACTTACTTCGGGGAAAGCATGGGTGCCGCGCAACTGGCTCCGCGTAAGCGAAGACACCGGCATAGGCGATCCCCGCCGGGCCACGGCCGAGAAAGGAGCCGCTTTCGCCCGCGCCGTGGCATCGGAATATGCCGCGCTGATACGCGACCTCTGCCAGCCGGATCTCTACAGGATGCTGTAGGTGTTAAATCTTATAAGACATATAAATCTTATAAATCCCGGCCGTCAATCAGGGACTTCACTTCTTTGAAGGCGTAGATACCCGTATTGCCGTCAGGTTCTTCGAGGGAGAGCATTCCTTCGGGGGAAATGGCGGCAATGCGTGCTTTAAACCAGCGGCCCGTTGCTGCCTCACGGTAGGGATGCAACCCTTCGCGGCGCCACAGATTGCGCATGTAAAGGAGGTGTAGTTGCTCCATGCCTTCGGAAGAGGAAAGATACTCGCCGCAAAAATCCATTATGTTCTGCGAAAGAACCTGAAGCACCGTCTCCACATCAAACTCATGCCCGGCTATCTGATACATCGAGACGGGATTGGGTGCATCGCTGAGAAATTCACGCTGGTTCACGTTCAGACCGATTCCTACAACTGAGCGCAGAATGCGCGTGCCGCACAGCACGTTCTCTATCAGTATGCCGCATATTTTTCGGTCATTCCAGTAGATATCGTTTGGCCATTTCACAGCCACTGGAGCATCGTCGCCCAAAAATTCGCGGAGAGTTTCCACCACGGCGAGCGACACGACCTCCGACACGGCAAACTGCTGCGAAGCGGGAACTTCACCGGGTTCGATGAGCATAGACATGGTGACGTTGGCGCCCGGAAGGCTTTCCCATGAGTTGCCGCGCTGACCGCGGCCGGCAGTCTGGGCCGCGGCCGTCACCACGGTGCCGTGACCATACGCGGCGCCATTAGCCTTTAGCCAGTTGTTGGTCGAATCAACTTCGTCCAACCGAATATACACAGGAGTTATTTCTGAATTCATAGCGCGAATTTAATACTTTTTCTTTGCCTACGCAGGCAGCGCATATATGCGGATTGACACCCTTACGGCCAATCCGCAGCCCTAACTTTGCCTCACAATCGCAAAACATCAGACTTAATACTTTATGGAAAACACAGAAGAACCCCTCCTTCAGCTTCCCCCGGAAGAAACGGGTGCCGAAGAGACTCTGCCCGGAATAGCCCCGGAACCGGAGGCCACTGAAGAAGCCGCCACTCCCGCGGAAGCTCCAGAGAGACACGAATCCTCAGAACCCCCGGCGCCCGCTGACATCGAAGCCCTCCTGGCCGAGGCCGAGCAGCGCGGCTACCTCCGGGGCCGTAACGAGGCGATAGAAGCCTCCATGCGCACACCGGCCCTGCTCGAAAACAGCCGCCTCACCCGCGCCCGGGCGCTCGAGGCACCCGACCCCACATCGCTCTTTCTGAGCCGCATCCGTCCCGGCGTATGGGACTGACAACTATTACATCATCCATCTTTAAAAACTATCTTATTATGGAAAACACAGCTACAGTAGTCGCCGGCACCGCCGGCGGAAACCATGTGACCGACGGCCCTCTCACCGTATCCGCAGTGCGCGAGGCCTCGCCCGAACTCCTGCTCAACGAAATCGACAGCCGTATAGTGAAAGTGCGCCCCATGGCCACACCTATCGACCAGATTTCACGCATGGTGGGAGCACGCCGCGCCAAATCCATGATCGTGGATTATTATTCGGTGGACACAAAGCCCTGTTCCACCACCTTCACCGAAGGGGCCACGGATACGGGCAAGACCTTCGACAATTACCGCATCCTCTCGGTGAAAACCGCCAACGACCGTATATTCTCGCCCACCGAAACCCTTCTCGTGCCTGCGCTTCCGGGCTACGACGGCAACAAGGTGTCGGGCTCATTGGTGCTATATGTGGTCTCAGGAGCCTCAGATTCCACGCCGGGACTGCAGGTGATAGTTCTTAACCCTGACCCTTCGGAAATGGAAGAGAACCGCCTTCCTGAGATCAAGGAGGGCATAGAAGTGGTGAGGATGGGTCGCGCGGCCTCCGAACTCGACGTCCAGACACCGCAGTTCGAGGCCCTTCCGGTGAAAAGCCGTAATTTCTGTCAGATTTTTAAAGCCCAGGTGGAGAATTCCACATATGTAAAGCTCTCGGCCAAGGAAACCGGGTGGACATTCTCCGACCAGGAGGAAGTGGCGATAATGGACATGCGCATGGGCATGGAGAAGAACTTCCTGTTCGGAGTGAAGACACGCCTGACGGATCCGGTGAAGAACGACGAGGTGCTGTTCACGGGCGGCATCTGGAACCAGGCGGGAGGCGAAGAGACTGTGTCGCTGGCCGATTTCAGTCAGGATACGGTGGTCGACATAATGCGCGCGGCATTCACCGGCACGGCCGCCGGATCGCCCCGCAAGATTCTCGTGGCCGGTTCAGGGCTTGTCCAGACGATCAACAAGCTGGACTACAACAAGGTTGTGGCCGCAACCGAGACCGTGACCCGCTGGGGCATAGATTTCAACGAGCTCCGATCGAAATTCGGTTCGCTCTATGTGATCCACTCCGAGATTTTCGACCAGTGCGGCCACGAGAACGACGGCCTGGTGATTGACCCGCAGTACCTCACCAAGTACAGCCACGTACCTTTCACCGTGGAGCACCTCGACCTGAAAAAGAGCGGCGTGCGCAACACCGATGCCCTTGTGGTCACCGAGGCAAGCTGTCTGGTGCTCCGTCACCCGAAGTCCCACCTGAGAATCCTGGGCCGATGAGGCTCACTCTCACTTCCGAGGAGTTTCTGGCCGCCTGGCTTCTGCGCCGGGGGCTGGAGCCCCTCAGGACCGACTGCCGCATAATGCGCGAGGACGGCATAGACCTTCCGCGGCTGGAGCGCACGGCCATGGAGGCATGGTTCTCGCGGCAGTTGCGCGAGGCTCCGGCGTGGATGCTCGCTCCGGTGGATGTCTCGGCCCAGGCCCGGCTCTCGCTGCTCCCCGACGGCATCGGCCGTGTCACGCTTCCTCCCGGCACCGTTAGGGTGCTATCCGTAGAGATGAGCGGATGGAGCCGCCAGGCATTAGTTGTGGCTGATACCGCCCATCCGCGCTATGCGGCCCAGCTCAACCCCTTCAGCCGCGGCGGCACGAACAATCCCGTAGCAGTGCAAACCGCCGAAGACACTCTGCTGCTGTATACCCCGGCAAAAGATGGCGCGATAACGCGTCTCGAGGCCATCTGCGAGACAACAGACGGCATCTATACCTTTGATTCCTCGCTGCTCGACACTATTCCCAAACCTGAATTTCTGCCATGAACTACCTTTCACTCGCCCTTGAGGCCTGGCGCGACGGCTACGCACTGCGCCGTCGCCGCCAGCGATACAAACGCTACACCTACGGCGACCAGTGGAGCGACCCCGCCACGGCCGCAGACGGGTCTGCCGTGACCGAAGGTGATCTCGCCTCACATAACGGCCAGCAGCCGCTGACCAACAATCTCATCCGTCAGCTCGTGAAATGCGTTATAGGCAACTTCCGCGGCTCGATGACTGCACCGTCGCCCGTTCCAGCGGCAGAAACAGCCGCCCGCAACGCCCTTGATGAGCTCGACGCCCGCATGCTCGAGGAGTTTCTGATATCAGGCTGCGCCATACAGCGCGTGACGGTGGAGAAACGCATGGCGGGCGAGGGCGTATGGGTTGACAACGTGAGCCCCGCATCTTTCTTCATAAACCGGTTCACTGATCCGCGCGGACTCGACATAGAGCTTGTGGGGATGCTCCACTCGCTGAGCTTCCGCGAGGTGATGATGCGCTACGGAACCGATGCCTCCCGTGCGGCACTGATCAAGGCGGAATACTCCGGATGCGACCCTCTTTCGGGTCTTCAGGAGGGCGTGAGCCTGGGCGATTCGGCGGCAATGGAGTTTTTCACCGCCCCGCGCCACCGTTGCCGCGTGATTGAGGTGTGGACGCTCGAGAGCCGCAATGTGCTCCGCTGCCACGATCCCGAGCAGGCATCGGCATTCACCGTGGCTGCCGACTGCCTGGAATCGCTCAGGGAGGTAAACGCCGCCAGACAGCGGGAAGGCCGCCCCGAGGTGACAATCGACCCGCGCACCACCATGCGCTGGCACTGCCGCATCTTCACGCCCGGCGGCCGCGTGCTCGATGAGTATGATTCGCCATATCCCCACGGCCTCCACCCGTTTGCCGTGAAGTTCTATCCGCTCACCGACGGCGAGGTGCATTCATTTGTAGAGGATATCATAGACCAGCAGCGCCACGTCAACCGTCTGATAACGCTTATGGACAGCATCATGGCCCATTCGGCCAAGGGCGTGCTCCTTTTTCCGGCAGGACAGAAGCCCGAATGCATGAGCTGGCAGCAGCTCGGAAGCCTCTGGGCATCGTGCAACGGCATCATACCCTACGAGCCCAACCGCTGCGACGGAGAGCCGCGCCAGATTATCTCCGGCGGTCAGGACGCGGGTGCATCTCGGCTGCTCGAACTGCAGATGCAGCTGTTCAATCAGATTTCGGGTGTGAGCGAGGCCATGAAAGGCCAGTCGAGCCAGGGAGCCAGCTCCACTTCCATGTTTGACGCCCAGGTGCAGCGCTCGGCCTTGGCGCTTCTGGACATGCTTGACAGCTTCAACGATTTCCGCGCCGCGCGCAACCGCCTAATGGCCGGTAGCTGACGGACGGAAAGAACAGACGTCCCGCCGCATTTACATTTTTTAACTGCGGCGGGGCGTTTTATTACACTCTTCAAGTTGTAATTTTACCAACACAGATAACAATTTCAACCAATACAGAACAATACTATGACCGCTTACAATTCCCTGAAAGCACTCTCGCAGCGCGACCGCGACTTCATGACGGCCTGCCGGAAGGTCATTTCGGAATCGACCGAAACCAATCTCACCGTGGAAAAAGTGGCTGCCCGCGCCGCGACCATGAAGGCACCGGCGTATTACGTGGAATATTCCTATGCCATGCGCAAGCTCAACGCCCTCGCTGCCCGGCGCGCAAAACTCGACTCCAAGGTGACGTGCCGCCGCTGGGAGGAGATACGCAGCCGCGTGGAGAAACTCATGGAACTCCGCGGACTGAACCGCAACGACGCTCTGGCGCGTGTGCTTCGCGATGGCGGCGCAAGCAGCTTTTTCCTCGCACCGCGGTCGGCAACGCGCCTATATCTGCGCCTTCGCCACCGGACTCAGCGTCATTAATTATTTCATCATCTTTTTACCTGATCAGCCATGAAAACTGTAATAGCCCTTTCCGTCTCCGATATCACCACGCGCCTTCTTGCGCTCTCGGCCCTGCGCCACACCCTGAATTCTTCCCGGCCGCCGCTACTTCACGCCGACCATAGGGCGGCGCTTGAGCATGTAATCCACAGCTCGTTCGCCGAGATTTGCCTCCGGCTTGCTTCCTTTGCCTCAGACTGCGCTCCCGGCATGGCCAATGACGATATAATGAGCCTGACTATCGACCTGTCCGAAACAGTTCCCCCACCTTTGCTGCGCGGCATCCTTGAGAACGCCACCGCCATGGCAACCCTCGCCGAAGCCTACCGTGGCGCCGACGCATCGCTTTCGGCCAGCTACGCCTCCGAATTCACTTCACTGATATCCCTGGCATGCCGCACCATCACCGACGCAACCTTCGCCGCCGCTCCACCCCGTATCCGCCCGCATTTTTTCGGTACATAACCATAACGCTGTAAAAGCGGGTCAGTGTAAAAACCTGGTTGTTAAAATATGCGCAAAGATATGTAACTTTGGG
>OLWA01000227.1_pt1 | contig 74018 bp, 71 predicted proteins | sample 1673251 | NCBI WGS metagenome assembly OLWA01 (sample SAMEA3178937, study PRJEB25190) | human gut metagenome | biome: human gut; feature: human-associated habitat; material: faeces | place: Austria | collected 2013 | reverse complement strand
ACTCTATGGTTACGCTGTTTCCCTGCTGGATCGTGGCACGCAGCAGATGATTTTCTTTGTCGTAACTGTAATCGACGTTCTTGCTGCCATTCTGTTTTACCAGATTTCCGTTTGCATCGTAGGTATAAGTAATACTGCCCTCCGATGATTTCTCCGTAACCAGTTGATTGAGCGCATTATAGGTATAGGTGGTACGACCTTCCTTTACCTGTACTTCCTGCGAAGCGGTATCGGCAAGCTCCGAGAGACTTCCTTTTACCTTTGTCTCTTTGGAGATGCGGTTGCTTACCTTGTCGTAACCATATTCGTTTGTAAGCTCACTGCCGTTCTTTGCAATAACCTCTTTTACGAGACGGTTCAGCTTGTCATACCCATAGGTGGTCTCTGTCTCTCCGGAAGCATCTGTTTCTGTGACAGACAGCCGCTCCCCCGCTTTTCCAAGTCCATAACTGTACTTTACCAGAGTGACACCCTTGGCATCGGTGATCCATTCCTCTTTTAACCGCTGGCAGGCATCGTAGGTATAAGACATTACCGTGCCGTTTGGATAACGGACTGCACTGCGGTTTCCTGCTGCATCATACTCGTATACGGTTGCTTTACCGTTCCGGTCCACAACTCTTGTTACCCGGTCAAGCAGATCGTATTCATAAGCGGTCTTTCCAAATCCATTGTCAAAGGTTTCCAGTCTGCCTGCTTTGTCGTAGGTATAAGACAGGACGGCTCCGTTGACATCTGTCTTTTTCACCAGACGGTCATATGGATCATACCGGTATTTTACTGTTCCGGATGGGTCTGTGACCTCCTGCAGCAATCCCTTTTTGTCATAGCTGTATTCTGTGACTTTCCCGCCCACACTTTTCTTTACCATACGGTCCATATTGTCATAGCTGTACCGGGTAATGGTTCCGGCATAGTCCATGGACTGTATGAGGTTTCCTGTCTCGTCGTAGCTGTATTCCATGGTCTTACCAAGGGCATTTGTCACTTTGGCTGCCCTGCCGAGGGCATCATAAGCATAGCGGGTTACGTGTCCTTCGGCATCGGTGACCGTGGCAAGGTTGCCGTTGCCGTCATAGCCGTAAGTGTAACTGCTTCCATTGGCATCGGTCACCTTTGTGAGACGGTCTGCTCCGTCGTAAGTATATCTGGTAATGTTACCGTTCTGGTCTTTCTGCTCAGTGACACGGTTTCTGGCATCATACTCTGCACTTACGCTGTTACCGTCTGCGTAAGTAGTTTTTGTGACATTTCCATTATCATCATATTCGTAAGAGGTCTTATTTCCCTTTGCATCGGTGCGGCTCACAAGTCTTGATGTCTCGTCATAGACAAAGCAGGTACGATGTCCCAGACCATCTGTAACAGAGATGTTCCGGTTTCTCTCATCATAGGTATATACTGTCTTTGCACCACCGGCTCCGGTCTGCTCTATCACATTGCCAACTGCATCATAAACATAGGTTTCTTTCGTACCATCCGCATACATCTTTTCCGTCATGCGGTCCAGCTTGTCATATTTCATGGTGACGGTGAGACCACTCCGATCGGTTGCGGTGATGTTGTTGCCATTGGCATCATAGGTAAAGCTTTCGAAGGTTCCATCCGGATACATGGTTTTTGTCATGTTGCCAAGATCATCATAGCGGTAGGTTGTTCTTCTGCCTTTGGCATCCACACTTGCGGTCTGGTTGCCGTTATCGTCATACTCATACTTTGTCACATTTCCGGCATTGTCGATGCTTTCTGCGATATCACCTGCCGCATTGTAGCTGTAATGGCTGGTGAAGGTAATGGTTTTGCCATCCTCTTCCCGGGTGACTGTGACACTTGTTACTTTGCCGTTTTTGTCATAAGTGTAGGATGCACTTTCCCCGACGCCATTTGTGGTAGATGCCACATTTCCATCCGGATCATAGCTTACCTTCTGATACGTTCCGATGGCATCGGTCAGTCCGGTCAGTTTTCCGTCACCGTTATAGCTGTATTCGGTTTTATTTCCACACGCATCCTCCAGAGAGGTGATCCTGTCATGATCGTCATAATCAACTGCCATAACGGTTTTGTCCATCATCCGGATAGAAGCTGCTCTGTTTTCCTGTGTATAGGTGCTTTTTACCGTTGTACCGTCTGCTGCCTTTACCTGTGTTACGTTTCCGGCACTGTCATAGGTATAACCAGTGGTATTTCCATTGGCATCTGTCGTTGTAAGCAGATGATTCTCTTCGTCGTATGTGTTGGTTGTCTTATGCCCGTATGCGTCCACTGTCTGAAGTACATTTCCATGATCATCATAGGTATAAACGGTGGTATTTCCTCTGCGGTCTTTTACGGCCTGTGTTCTTCCCTCCACATCATAATCATACTCCATGCGGTTTCCGTCGGCATCAATCGTTGCGATCAGTCTGCCGTCATCATCATATTCATTTCTGGCAACTGCCACTCCCATGGGATCCGTCATGGATATGAGATTATGTTCTTTGTCGTAGGCAAAGGAAACGGTGCGGCCTGCCGGATCTGTGACGGCTGTGAGGTCTCCTGCTGCATCATAGGTATAAGAAGTGACATTGTCCGCCGGATCCGTGGCGGAAATGATCCGTCCCTTATGATCTCTTTCAAAAGAGATACTTTTTCCATCTTCACTGTGATATCCGTCTTTGTCTACATATGTCGTATTTCCACTGGTATCCACAATCTTACTGACACCATCTGCCGCATTGAGATAAATCTTTGTTCCTTCTTCTGTGATAAGTCTGTATTCCGGATGGTCGTATAGCGATTCATCCAGAAACGCCAGCGTTCCCTCGCCAATTTCTGCGAGGTTCTCCCCTACAAGCTCCAGCTTCACCTTCGGATTTGTGACACAACGGTATTCCAGTCTTGTCTCATATAACGGTACCAGTGCTTTACGTGCCGGAGAAAACGCCAGACGAAAACGGTCACTGGTTCCATCACCGTAGGTTACCGTGACATCATGATTTACCGTTTCCACCAGCTCGTAGCCTTTGTTAAACAGTGATCCGGAGGATCGAAGCTGATAACCTTCTGCTAATGATACCGGGCTTTCAGTCAGGCTCATTCCCTGCATTCCGAGAGACCAGCCGATCCCAAAATCACCTGCTGATTTATTTCTGTTGTCATAGAAACGATTCACATTGACAGTAGAACCACCAAAAGCAGCTGTGATATCCGTAAATCCAATGTGCATGTTTCCGATTTTCAGATTTCCTTCCACGCTGACTGTCCGGGTAAGCTGATTTTTGTTTCCACTGGCGTCTACTACCGTCAAACGTATCTCATACTGTCCATTCATCAAGCGGGTTGTATCCAGCTCTCCCAGCACCTCATCATGCTTCTCCTCTGTGGATTCTGTCAGCAGTGTAAAATCCTTTTCTCCCTTTAAACGGTACTCTACCCGGTAAAAGCCCATTTCTTCTTCATCATAAGCAGAGCCAATGATGGATACCGGTTCCGTCAGGATCTGATCTGCCTCCGGCGCAGACAGGGAAGCCTTTGGATAGTTTCTGTCCCGGATCTGTTCATTGCTTTCCGTTTTTTCCATATCAATATCCGCCGGTGTCCCTGATGCCGATGCACCACTGCCACTGCTTCCTTTGGTATAATGGCAGGTCACACGGGTTTTCCTGATATTTCCTGCGGTGTCCTCTGCGGTCAGGATAAAGCAATAATCTCCTGTGGCAAGCTCCTTTACCAGAAGTGCTGCAATCTGAGTATCCTCAATTTCACAGACTCCGGTGGCAAGCTCTTTCTCCTCCATTCCCTCTGTGGTATAAGTCAGACGATAATTCTTTATCCCTTTGTTGTCCCTTACCGTAGCACATAGGACAAGCATATCTCCTGCGTCATTGATCTCACATCTTGTAATGGCTGCTTCCGGTGCCTCCGTGTCTGTCTCCCGCTCCTCCGTCGTTGTACCTTCAAGCTCCGTCTTTCCAGATGCTTTTTTGTAAGTCAGCTGATAGGTACACCAGCTCCTGTTTCCTGCTTCATCCTCTGCGGTCAGCCGGAGAATATAATCCCCATCTGCCAGCTCTGCCGTACTGATCACCGCCGCTTTTTCGTTGATGACCGGCTCTTTTCCCTCTGCCAGTATTTCCATCTCCGTGCCATTCTCTGCCCCGAATGTAAGCTCATATCCTGCCAGCTTTTTATCGTCTGTTGCCGTCAGATAGACAAAGATACGGTCCTCCTCTTCACTTAACTGAACACTGCAGATATCCACTTCCGGCACGGTCGTATCCTTTTCCGGTTCTTCCGGCTCAGGTTGTTCTTCTTCCGGATGTACAGGAGCCTCATTGATATACAGATACAATGTAAGAGAAATTTTCTCTCCCTTCTCCTGTTGTACTTCAAGAGAAATCTTATGCAGCCCTGCCACCGGCTGATAAAACAGTACCTGATCCTCATCGTCCGAAATCTTACAATTCAGAATCTTATCTCCCTTTTGTCCATCCAGACTGCAATCCGTTACCGTATATCCCTTCTCTACAAAAAGTGTGACATCATCCCCCTGATAATATGTGTTTTTATCAAACCAGGTCTTGACAGACGGCATTTTTCGATATACATGAAATGTAATTTCCCTGCTGAATGAATTCTTCTGTGCATTCCGTGCTGTCAATCGCAGAGTATGATCCCCTGCTTCTATATTCATGATCCGCAGGCTGCCATCCCATTTTTCCATAGAAGGATCTGCCCACAAATCCTCCATTGCCAGAAGCTTTCCATCTAGCTCTGCCTCTACCTGATCTCCTGCCGGAATATTCGTCATTACCCGAACCGTATCCCCTTCGATATAAGAAGTCTGGTCTAACGCCATATCAAATACAGGATATCGAAAAGCCTCCTGTATTTCTTCCTCCCCTGAGGTGTTTTTCTTTTCTACATAAATAGTAAGACGAGCATCCTTTTCCGGCATATTTTTATCATATGCCCGTATCTGGTGATAGCCTGTTTTTTGAAACGCCATGGTGATCCGTGAGGAATCGGTTGTTTCACCGGACACCTTCTTGCCGTCAATTTCCCATACAATGTCCTGTGATGCTGCAAAATTCTTCCGGGTGCAGAAATGATATGTCTGCTCCTCCCCCGGAACCGTCTCTCTCTTCCCTCTGATCTTTTGAGAATAATACTCTTTCTCCTGTGTTTCCTGCTTCTTTTTTGTATTTCCGTAAATCGTTACACGATCCACAAACGGAGAGTCTCCTTCTGTCGATCCTTTGAGCTCTGCTTTCAGATACAGGTATCTTCCCTGAAGCTGAGACAACACTCCCCCGTTTTCTTCCGGAGATATCCTCTGCAGTTTTTCCTCTGCCTGATCCTCCTGCAGCTTATCCTCTGCCGCATAAGCATACCATATAATATCACTGTCATCCGGATACACGGCAGACACCTCAATACGGTTCCAGCTTGTCCCTGTCTTCCCACTGTCAAATGCAGTATGCCAGCTTCCCTTCTGAGAATACTTCTTTTCATGAAATGAAATATCCTTTAATTCTTTTGACGAAAGCTTTCCATCCTTCATATAATAGATTGCTGCGTCTTTGATCAGTTGTCCCGTTTCCTCCATGGATGCCGTCATTGGAATTTCCAGAATCTCTGCTTCATCTGCTGCAGTCCAGAGAATTGTCATATCCCCGTTTTCTTCTTTTTCGCAGATAACGTCCTCTCTGCTTAAGAAATCCTCCGGCACGCTGACTCCTTTGGCAAGTGTCATTCTGATAACGGCTTTTTCCCCGTCATATGTACTAATATTCTTAACTTCATCCCATTCACAGACATACGGATGCGGATCAATCCCCTCTCCATCATCCCAGGTTCCGGAAGCATACATATAAGCATAGTTCTGTGTTTCAAAGCTGGATAATCCATTATTCGGTTCTCCTGCCTGCCAGTTTGTATAGCTGCTGTTAGAACCGTTTACCCACAACCATCTTCCCTCATTGACTTCGTCTGTATAACCGATGGCTGTATATTCTCCACCAATTTCCTTCTGAATTAGTTGACAAACATATTTATTTTCCTGTTTATCATCAATTACTGCCAAATATCCCCCCATTTCCTTGCAAATCTGCTCTGCCTTCTTCCACGGAAGACTGTCCTCAGACACAGCGTAGGCGTGACCATTTTTTACACTGATATTTCCAATACTGTTTTTCACTCTGGATATATTCAGCTTTAATGTTCCCTGATATCTTCCATCTGATTTTCCGCTTTCTCCGGAAAATGTTTCATGCACTGAAAAATTTCCCGCCTGTATTTTTTGATCAATGCTCTCTATGGCATCTGTATTCTGGTCCACAAGCACCAGTCCCTCCTGGTCTGATCCCTGTGCTGCCGGTAGAAATTTGTCGACACTCTCTGTTCCTTCAAAAGCCGCTGGCTTCTCCTTAAATTCCTCCATCGTATCATATTGCTTAATGATCTCCGGTCCCTGAAATAATCCAAGCTCCTGAAGGGCATCCAGATCATGACTGTCACTGTGGATATAAATATCAGTACCGTTGATGTTCACCTTCCTAGCAATAATACGTCCATTTAAATGAAAACGATTCGCATAAATATTCACTGTTCCATTGGGTGCATATAACACTCCATTCAGGAAAATATCAGAACCACTCAGAGTGATATCCCCTGTTTGAGATACAATAAATGCACTTGCCTCATCCGGTGTACTTGCAGAACCAACATGATAGGAAATTGATTTTTGAGCATAAAGAATGCCTTTTCCCCGAAATGAGGTCGTATGAAATCCCAGACTTCCCTCCACTGCGATTGGCGTGTCCACTGAAATTTGATCATTTTGAAATACTTTATCCTGAGAATATACCTTGCCGTTCTTCTGGATATATTCATAAATATCTGCTGTAATATCCGGCATTTTTATCGCTTCTGCTTCTTCCCGCAGAGATGCGATCTGCTGGGAATCTCCGGAATCGCTTGTTCGCAAAGTGACTCCTCCACAAGCCTCCAAAACATTTTTTATCCGGATTTTATTTCCCTGATACAAAAAGTCACCATTGGTATGTATCGAGCCATCCACCTGCATCTGTCCTGTATAGAGGGCAATTCCACTTTTTTCTGATGTAAACAGGGCATATTCCAACGCTTTCAGACGCTCCGGAAGTTCATATTCACTTCCTTCCTGAATGTCTGTCGGCTGTGGCGACACCGTCTCCTTGGAAACCTCCTTTTTAACAAAAGCGATGTGGGCGGGCATAGATGGCTTATCCTTCTCTCCATATGCCATAAAGCCAAAGCTTACGCTGCCTCCTGCCGGTATCGTGCTGTTATAAGACTTTGCGGCAATACGGTAATTTCCTTCACCCGTCGAAATAATATCCGCATTCCAGATATTATCAATATGTCCCTCATACTCCATATCAAGCTCCCACAGACTTTTGTCCTTACGGGAATGATTTACGATCGTAATATCTGCATTGACATAATTACTCCATGTGCTGTTTTCTTTATAAGTAATCGTGCATTCCTGATCTGTGTATGATTTTTCATTGTCTTCTTTTCCTGCGGTTATGTCGGCTGCCGTAACTGACTGCGGCAGCAGGCCAATGAGCAGGCTAACCATTAAAAGAATTGCTATTGTTTGTCGTCCCCATCTTTTTGTAATTTTCTTCATATCATTTCTCCTCATATAACTTTTGTTCAAACATCTCTTCGCAAATATTTTATAGATTTTTTTTACAAGATACCATTATACTAATATGTATTTTCAATATTGTCAATACGTAATTTATAATTTGTGAAAAAACACTTTATTGCCCCATCCCCTTGAAACGCCCCCCAATATATCGTATAATCGTAATGTTTGGACAATTTTTGTAATCGAACAATTGGAATATCTCAGAGGAATAGTAGAGAATACTACTTGCTCAGAAATGGAGAATAAAATGTCAGAAAATGATTTAAGAAAACAAATTGAAAAACGAAGAACCTTTGCGATCATCTCCCATCCGGATGCCGGAAAGACCACACTGACAGAGAAGTTTCTGTTATACGGAGGTGCCATCAATACCGCCGGTTCCGTTAAAGGAAAGGCAAATTCCAAATATGCCGTATCGGACTGGATGGAGATTGAGAAGGAGCGTGGTATCTCCGTTACTTCTTCCGTTCTGCAGTTTAATTATAATGATTATTGCATCAATATTCTGGATACCCCGGGACATCAGGACTTTTCCGAGGATACCTACCGTACCCTGATGGCTGCGGATTCCGCAGTCATGGTGATCGATGCCTCCAAGGGTGTTGAGGCACAGACCATCAAGCTGTTCAAGGTCTGTGTTATGCGTCATATTCCGATCTTTACCTTTATCAACAAGATGGACCGGGATGCCAGGGATTCTTTCGAACTTCTGGACGATATCGAAACGGTACTGGGCATCCGCACCTGTCCGGTCAACTGGCCGATCGGCTCCGGTAAGCGTTTTAAGGGAATTTACGACCGCGACGCTAAAACCGTCCGTTCTTTCCAGTCCGTTGCCACCGGTGGAGCCAAGGCTGCGGCTGAGACCGATTATGCCATTGATGATCCGGCACTCAAAGAGCTTGCCGGAGAGGATCTGTATGATCAGCTTCTGGAGGAGATCGAGCTTCTGGATGGTGCCAGTGATCCGCTGGATCTCACACAGGTACAAAAAGGAGAGCTTTCTCCGGTATTTTTCGGATCGGCTCTGACGACCTTTGGTGTGGAAACCTTCCTGAATTATTTCCTGCAGATGACCACACCTCCTCTGCCACGCCACTCCAACGAAGGCGATATCGATCCGGTCACCTCTCCATTCTCAGCCTTTGTCTTTAAGATCCAGGCAAATATGAACAAGGCACACCGGGATCGTATTGCATTTATGCGGATCTGCTCCGGTAAGTTTGAGGCGGACCATGATGTCTACCATGTACAGAGCGGCCGCAAATTAAAGCTTTCCCAGCCTCAGCAGATCATGGCACAGGACCGTCAGGTTATATCCGAGGCATACGCTGGAGATGTGATCGGTGTATTTGATCCGGGTATTTTCTCCATCGGTGACACGATCACTATGCCGGGCAGCAAGTTTGAATATGAGGGAATCCCGACCTTCGCGCCGGAGCATTTCTGCCGCGTGGTACAGCTCAATTCCATGAAGAGAAAGCAGTTTGTCAAGGGAATCACCCAGATTGCCCAGGAGGGTGCGATCCAGATCTTTCAGGAGTTTACAGCCGGAATGTCTGAGATCATCGTAGGTGTTGTTGGCGTTCTCCAGTTCGACGTATTAAAATACCGTCTGGAAAATGAATATGGCTGTGAGATCCGCCTGGAATCCCTCCCATATGAGTATATCCGCTGGGTTGGTGACCCAACAACAGACGTGACAAAGCTGAAACGTATGAACAACGTCAAAGCTGTCAAGGATATGAAGGGCAATCCGCTTCTTTTATTTGTCAATGACTGGATGATCCGGATGGTTCTGGAGGACAATGAGGGTCTGGAGCTTCTGGAATTTAAAAAGAACTAAATGACTGATATATAAAACGGGATATGCTCTACGCATATCCCGTTTCTTTAATACTAAAATTAACCTTTTACTGTATTATACACATACCCGTCCCTCTTTATAACACTCATAAATATAGTCTCTTGTTTGATAATAAAAATCCGTATTATAATTGGATATTGCATTATCAATCCATGAACAATATACTTCCTTTAAACAATCCATCAAATTTTTTTCAGAATTTTTTTTCAAGTCCTCGATCAAGCGTTCGTAAACTTCTCCAATGGTCCAGTAATCAGGAACTTCGTATCTGCATTTCTTAACATTGTCATATTTCTCCACCGGTATCTGACATTGCGTAATAAAATCATCTGCTACCTTTTCAATCGGTTCACAATGAAAAACATCTGCATATCTATATATCCGTTTCAATACATCATCACCCAGATATTGAACCACTTCACTTCTCCGTTGTTTCTGCTTTCTCCCAATAAATTCAATCAGACTGCAAAGAAAAAACAATGCGCTATCATTCATCATCTCTCACCTCTCTCCCCTGCAAAAATTTTAATGTCATTAATGCCCTTGCCGTATGGAAACTCATCTGATGTGTCGGCTTTTTAAATTTTGCCAAACTCCAAAAAGCCTCTCGACTAATTTTTCCGTCCACAAAATTCTGTACATAATTGAAAATTGTATCATCTGCCATCGGACCTTCCACAATATCATAATTATGAGGAGTACCAATTCTGCAAGACACAATAAAATCCAGCCACTCTTCTGTCATTTCCGGTGTTACCGCACCGTAATATTCACAGTCGTCCCTCTTCCGTTTCCGGTCTTCCATTTACAAGTTCCACGCTTCTTCCTTTCTCGACAACATTAATTGCCGCAATCTCATATTCTTTCTTTATTATAACTGCTCCGTCTTTTTGCTGCCACAACACAATCGCCGCGTTTCAATGCTGCCTCAGCCATACCTCTTCCAATACCACTTGAGCAGCCTGTAAGCATCCATGTTTTCATTTTATCTATTACCTCCAAATCCTGATTGAGATTTCACCTGTTTTAAAAGGAGCTGCACATTTCAGGAAAATACCAAAGATAGCATATATTTCAGGATAACACTCCAGATAGAATACCTGGTTAATTTGTATCCTCCGAACATATACTGCAGTATATAACCGTCATCCTGTCCACTGCCCTTGATCCATCCCACATAAAACCACAATACTGCTGCAATCAGCAAAATGCCACAAAATAACCGAATTTTCAAAAAGCCTGTCGTTCTTCCGGTTACCCTCTGGTTATTTCCGACAGAATAAGTAAGCATATATAATGTAATGAGTACGATATCGGAAATCACAGCAACTCCATACCATTCTCCCGGATAATACGTAAATATTTCATCACCGCCGTAATACAAGTGACAAAGGCACCGGGTCGAAACCGCGATCATAAAAAAATAGAATACGGTTGCCCATCCACGGATACGTCCTGTGTATTTGCGTCTTCTTTCAGATCTCCATAAAGTAACCGCATCTGCAATCCCCAGAACAAGCAAAAGAATATCTATGAAGCATATAATTCCTAATGAAATCACCAGTGCCAGTACGAAAGGATTCGAAGCAGCATTTCGAATGCACCAGCCAAATATCTTTACTCCGTTCATTACTTTTTCGTCGTAAACGACTCCATTACGTCTTTCCCGGAGTATTGTCAAACGAAACATGTCTATTAACATTAGCGGATATACGATCCAAATTAAACAATAAAATGTCTTTTTTATCTTTTTCACCGGAATCCTCCTAAAAAAAGAACATGAATCCTGATATTTCACTGATCAGAAATTCATGTTCTCTTTCTCAAGCATCACAAAATATAATTTTATTAAACAACCTTCCTATGCCCGTTCTATTCTTCCGTTGCATCCTCGTCTGTCTGGATATGCTCGGTAAAATACTCCTCTGCGATCATCTCCAGATAAGCAGCGTCCTCCTCCGGATACTGCTTCATCAGATCACTGCGGATATGTGCCATGATCACCAGATCGTTCTCCGCCTGGGATACCTCCGGATTCTCCCATTTCTGCACGATCTCCTGTGTCAGGTTCTCTGCCATCCACTCCTTGATCCTGCGGGTCTTTTCCTGCTCCACAGGAATCTCAGTCTTGATCCTTGCTGACTTCACAACGGATACCACACCGCCGATCAGGAATAACAGGAACATGATTGCCAGACCGCTCAGTACAACAATATTATAATTGATCGGAATCACATCTAATTTGCATAACAGCAGATATGCCTCTCCAATGATACCAAATATAATAAATGTAAGACCGGAAAACAACATATCTTTGTAAGCATCTTCCTTCTTTACATACTCTTTGGCAGACTCGTACAAAATATCTCTGGCAGTATCATCCTCATCCTCGGCATCTCCCAGATCAATATCACCATGATCCTCGGCAAACGGGTTATAATTTGGATCTGCCGAATCCTCCTCGGCATCCCAGTCATATTCCTCCGCCTCATCAGACGCTTCTTCCGATGTCTCTTCCTCCAAACCGTCCTCGTCCTCACCGGATGCAGCTTCCTGATCCTCTGTATCATTGTCCTCGTCATCGGAGGCTTCCTGCTCTGCCGCTTCTGCCTCCAGACGTTTTCTTTCCTTTTCCTGCTCCAGATCCTCCTCGGCTGCAGTCAGAAATCCCTCAAAAAGACGTTCCGCTTTCTTTGCCATCTTTTCCGGAACAGTTACTTTATAGCTCTCTGTCTCCTCATCGTACTGCTTGACGGCACCTTTTACCTTGGAATACTCCAGATAACCAACAAAACGGTCTGCCATCTTCTCATCCTTCAGATTGCAGATATCAACCGTCTCAAACTCCTCTGCCGTTCCCTCTACCAACGGGGTTCCACAGTCTGCACAGACGGTAATTCCATCTCTGTATTCTGTCTTACATTTTGGACACCACATAATTACGTCCTCCTCTTATTATTCTATGTATTTATATACATATTTCATCTTTTCTATGGTAGCATACACCATGTCAAAACTCAAGTTTTCCGGCGTTCTTTCACAAAGTCTTCACATCCCTCACCGGATAAAACGTACCACACAATAGACCTGACCCTCCGGATCCTGCAGCACCACCAGATATCCGTCCTCCAGCTCGTAGCGCATTGGCTGGATCATATCCCCCAGCTTTGCCTGACGACGGTACTCTGCCCGCATCTCCCTGACCGGGAAATCATCCGGCAGATATGCCGTTGCCATACGGACATACTGGCCATTATTTACATGATGATTTGTGTCCAGATGATACTCCTGTACCTGAAAGCCCTTCTGCGGCTGTCCCCCTTCCTTGGGAACAGCAATCTTGCGGGAAACCTTTTCCATAGGAAGAGGCTCCTCGATTCCATAAAGCTCAATATCCTCCGGCTGCACCATACATGGTCTGCCCTTTTTCATATCCAGAAGACTCCATATGGAATATGCCTTCACTACCATATCCCCCGCTTCATCGTGGATCATAAAATTTCGATAACCAAACATTTTCTCGCTGCCGCATGCCTGTGTGGTGATCCGGATCTGTTCCCCTAGTTTCGGATAGCGGTCTACCACGATCTGCCAGAAATTTAATACCCACATCCGCTCCCTGCTGTAGGTGGTCTCCATCCCTACTCCCAGTTCTTCCGACTCGAAGCAGGTGCAGTCCTGCAGATAATTCACGATCCCATCCAGACTCAGTCTGCCATTTTCTGCCAATTCACTATATCTTACTCTGCTTTCAAATGAATACATACGAATCCCCATTTCTATATTTCTAAAAGAAAAAAGGAGCCTCCATCCTTTGGAAACTCCTTTCTACTGCAAACTTACTGAAATAATGATAATTATTTAACCAGCTCTTTCACCTTTGCAGCTTTACCTACTCTGTCACGAAGATAGAACAGTTTCGCACGTCTAGCTTTACCTCTACGCACAACCTCGATCTTATCAATGATCGGAGAATGAAGCGGCCAGGTCTTCTCAACACCAACGCCGTTAGAGAACTTTCTAACTGTGAATGTCTCTCTTGCGCCACCGTTCTGTCTCTTAAGAACAGTACCCTCATAAACCTGGATACGCTCACGGCTACCCTCGATAACCTTTGCATAAACCTTTACAGTATCTCCAACACGGAAATCTGCAACTTCTTTTAACTGTGCATCTTCAATTGCCTTAATAATATCGTTCATGATGTGACCTCCTTATATTTTCGACATTCTTAATACTTATGTGCTTTCCGCAACCGTAACAGAGGAATATCTCTACTCACAACCACACTATCATATCATAAGAACCCCGCCAATACAAGCCCTAATTTTATAAAATTGTCTCAAACTGTTTTAGATTTCATTCTGCCATCGTTCACCTTATCATTCACCTTTGGATAATTTGGTGCGTACCCAAACTCAATTTACTTTCCAATATCCTTTTCTCGAAGACCCCACTCTTTTAATATATCCTTTTTCTTTCAGTTTCTTTAATCTTGCTGCTATTGTCTTTCGGCTCACTTCAAAATGTTCTGCAAATTGCGTAACCGTGTATTCGGGATGAATTTTCAAATAATCCAGTAAATCATTCACCTTATCATTCACTTGAACATTCACCTTATCATTCACCCTTGAATAATCTTCTGTGTCAGTATCTCTTTTCCGATACATATTCACTCTGAAATCGCCATCAAAATCAATCAGTTCCGGCTTGGGTAATCCATACTCCTCGCAAGCTTCAAATAACCTCGGTATTCCGGTTCCCCATTTTTCAATAATTTTCATGTATGCAAACGCACTTGCGATTGCAGGATTTCTCGGTCTTGAGTATCCTTCCATCATTTTTTCAATCGTAACATTATTCAGAAGCATTCCCGGAGAAGTAATCTCTAATCGATCATCAAACAATGCCACCTGTATGTTTCCCGGCTCAAGGTAGCTACGGTGAGCCACAGCATTTGCGATCAACTCACGGATACTGTCCGTAGGTAGTTCATACACATCCTGTCTGTACATTCCCTTTATCGTCATACCCATGTTGATTTTTTCAAGGACATACTGATATGCGGCCTCCATCTGTTCCTGAATGGAGCCTTCAAATTCCCTACGGTCAACAAAGTGAGCACGATTAGTTCCCTTGAATACGCCACACTGAATAACAGGCTGTCCCCACATTCGTCCGGTCAAAAGTGCATACGCATTGGTCGGATAAACTTCTCCGCCTTCCTCTTTCAGAACACCCCATGAAATCAGTACATTCTTTGTAACATCCTTAACCTTTGCCTTTTCACTGTCCTGCCATGTATTTCTTATGGCAGTTTCTTTCATACTCTTACAAAGCTCCTCAATTTCACTGTCCGTTATTTTCATATTCTGACATATTTCGCTGTCATAATAACGGTTCTTGCCTTCCAGCATCAGCTCTCTTAGCATATAATCTTCTACATGTCTTGTCGTGCCTGCTGCACGCACATAAGTACCCTCAAACAGTCCCTGTGATTTGATATAATACGGACGCTCTGCACCCGGAAATACCTCAACCACAATCACAGTCTTATCCTTGACTGTCTGCATTGCTACGTCCGGTCTGATTGCTGGCTCACAGGAATCAGAAATTGCATTAGTAATGGCATCCATCGTCTTGTAGATGTTATCTACATCCATTCCCACAATCTCCAAGGTCTTATCATCTATTCCGAAAACAATCCTGCCACCTCTGCCATTGGCAAAAGCTACCACCGTTTTCATATACTTTTCGCTTTTCTCTGGTACAGTCACTTTGTACTCAACATTCTTTGATTCGCCGGAAAACAGCGTATCTTCTGCCATATTGCTACCTCCTGCATTTATGGTGTTGCGATATCTTCAATCACTCTGCCTGAAACAGCTCCACCAGCTCTTCCATGGACAACTGATTGACAAAGACCTCGCCTGCCTCGATCACATTCTCGGACAAAAGCTTTTTGCGGGTCTGGAGGGCATCGATCTTTTCCTCGATGGAATCCTTCATGATCAGCTTGATCACCTGCACTTTCTTTTTCTGGCCAATACGGTAAGCACGGTCCGTCGCCTGCTCCTCCACAGCCGGATTCCACCATGGATCAAAGTGGATCACGGTATCCGCTCCGGTCAGATTCAGTCCGGTTCCACCTGCCTTTAAGGAGATCAGAAATACCTTTACCTTACCCTGATTGAAGCTTTTTACATACTCCTTACGCAGCTCCGGCTTTGTGGCACCGGCCAGATAATGATAGTCAATCCCCTGCTCCTCCAGCTCTCCGGCAATAATATTGAGCATTGAGGTAAACTGGGAAAAGATGATCACGCTGTGGCCTCCGTCCAGAATGCCCGGCAGCTGCTCCATCAAAAGATCCAGCTTGCCGCTGCCGCCATGATAATTCTCGATAAAAGTTCCCGGATGACAACATATCTGGCGCAGTCTCGTGAGTGCCGCCAGCACCTGCATACGGCCGCCGGCCGCCTCCAGTCCTTCCACTCCCTTCATCTCCTCCTGGATTCGGGACAGATAAGACAGATAAATCTTTTTCTGCTTGGCTGTCATCTCCGCCATGCGCTTTGTCTCAATCTTATCCGGAAGCTCTTTCAACACTTCCTTTTTCATCCGCCGCAGAACAAAGGGCTGTATCCTTGTCCGCAGCTCCTTCATTTTATTCTGGTCATGCTCCTTTAAGATCGGCTTCTCATATGCATCTGCAAACCGGGAATATTTCATAAAAAATCCCGGCATGATAAAGTCAAAGATCGACCACAGCTCTGACAGGGCATTTTCAATCGGTGTACCGGTCAGTGCAAACCGGTGATCCGCCGGAATACTCTTGACTGCCTTTGCCCCCAGAGAGGACGGATTCTTGATAAACTGTGCTTCATCCAGAAATACGTGGTCATATTTCTGTTTCTGGTAGCTTTCGGTGTCCTTCCGGATCAGAGGATATGTGGTGATCCACACATCATATTCTCCATCCTGTCCGGAGATCAGTGCTTCTCTCTCCTCCGGCGTTCCCTGTACGATGCAGGTCCGGATGGACGGTGCAAACTTCTGAAACTCATCCTGCCAGTTGTAAGCCAGTGACGTAGGACATACGATCAATGTTTTCTGGCCCGGGAAGGAGCAGATATAAACGATTGCCTGCAGAGTCTTTCCAAGACCCATATCATCTGCCAGAATACCGCCCATCCCATAATGCGCCAGCGTTTTTAACCACTGGAATCCCACCACCTGATAAGGTCTTAAGGAAGCCGTAACTGTCTCCGGAATTTCCCACTGCATCTGCTCCGGATGCTTGAGATCCTGCAGCAGCATTTCATAGGATTCCTGTCTTTGCAGGCGGCTCCCCCGGGGCAGCATCCGTTCCAGAAACATCGCTGTACTCTTGTGGAATGTCATTGTATTTCCATGGAATTCCTGATCATTCTCCAACATCCAGCGAAGGGAATGAAGCTGAGAATCCTCTCCGGTCAGATCAATAAAGGAGCCATCCTTTAACCGGAAATATCTGCGTTTGAGCTGTACCGAACGGAAAAACGCCTCTAACTCCTCTCTTGGTATCTGTGCATATCCCAGATCGATCTCCAACATATTGATATCCGTATCTAATCGTATATTGGCTGACATGGTTCCCATTTTGCGGATGCCGTGGCTTTTATACTCCTTGGAATAAAATACTTTAAAATGATCCGTCAACTCTGTGATCCGATCCGTCATAAGCTCAAAGATATCATTCTCATTTTTTAGCAGGAACGTATCTCCCTGCACCTGGAAATTCAGTCCATAAAGAATGCTGAGAAGCCGTTCCTCCTCCTCTTTGTCTCGGACCAGTATAATATCTCCCTCCGGGAACTCCTCCCACAGAGGATTCACACGATACCTGCCGTAACAAAATTCCAGTCTGGCAGAAACATAATATTTCTTGCGCATCTGACTGACATCCAGATAAAGCTCCGGCTGCAGAGCCTCCACGATATAACTTTCCCGAAGCTCCTCCGGCACCTGCACCTGCATAGACTTTTTGATGACCGGAAGAACCTTCTCGATAAAACGCTTTTTATTCTCCCCACGAAATTCAATCTGCCGCTCCTTTGACTGAAACAGGCTGGAATAAAACGGCAGCAAATTACAGATATAGTCTCTCTCCGGCAGATAGATGTCCTGCTTATAATATAAGATCGAACCGTCCTGAGACAACGCATGCAATGCCTCTTCGCCCTCCTGGACAAGCGTCAGCTCCTCTCCATCCATCTGCATGTCAAGGGAAATCTCCGGCCGTCCCTCCACGATCTGTGCTGTTCCCATTTCTTTTCCAAACAGATTCAGCTGACAATCCAACCCTTTTGCCAGATGCAGCAGCTTCACCAGCATATTCTGGGACAACACCATCTCCTGACGGCTGAACAGATTAGAATAGTAGGTTTTTCCCAGTGTCTCCTGAATCTCGTAAATCTCCGTGAGATATGACATGACATGAGCGGAAGTCTCATCAAAGGTACATTCCCCCGGAATAAAATAAAATTGTTTTCCCAGACGGATATCCCGTTCCTCATAATAATCTGCAATAAATTTCTTGGTATTCGTGACCTTATACATCTTCTCCGCCCCTGCATAAAGGCTGAGATACGCCTTGGCATTCTGCTTTTTGAGCAGTGCCGGTATCGTGATTTTTAATCCAAGATGGTAATAGGTGGGACTCAGACGGCGAAACTCTCTTTTCTGGAAATATTCAATGATCTGATATGCTGTTTTGTCCTTTTTGTCCAGGTTCTCCCGCACATTTTCCCTCTGCTGGTAATCTGCAATAAACAGCATGGTCGCCACAACATGTTTACAGGCTCCCTTCTGCTTTACGTGAGAAGGACAGTTGCAGGTATAAAGCCATTCTCCCTCCCCGGAAACCTGTATCGTGACCACATACTGGTTTCCTCCATGTACCACACTGCGATACTGACCGGCATTTTCATTCCATGTCACATCGCTGACAGCGTGAGCTGCATAATAACGCATTCCCCGATAATAAACCGTCTCCGAGGACGCCATACGGCGGATTGCCTCCCGTGTGATTCTTTGCATTCACGAAACCTCTTTTCTATTCAACAAATGACTTTGGCAGATACTTTCCTTTATTTAATTACGCATCAAACTCATCCTCCAGCAGATGAAGTTTATCTGCTACGACCGACATTTTCCGTCCAAATGGGAATTCATATAATTCCTCTCTGGTCAGCCCCTGCATCTTCAAAACAAGCACAAAATATACACATACCGCTGCCAGAAGAGCCGGTAACAAAGAGACCACATTACTCTTGGTCAGCAGATGGAATAACCGGAATACCACAAAGGTTACAATCCCCATGATCACGGAGGACAAAAACGGTACACAGAAACATTTGGTGATCTCCTGCTTAAATCCCAGATGAGAACTTACCGAATATCCATTCAGCACACAGACAAGCAACGGATACGTCACATTGCCGATCACCAGTGCATATACTCCAAGTCCGGTAAAACGCATCAGGATCCATACCAGTACAATATGCACGATCAGAGAGATCAGGGAATGGATCACCGGCAGACGCATCTGGTCAATACTCTGCAGGACACCGCTCGTAACCGTTGACAATGCATAAAAAATAATACAGCTGGAGCCAATGATCATCATTGTGGAACCCATATGATAATCCATGGACGGATAGATCGAATGTATGATCGGCACAGCCAGCACTGCCATTCCCACGGCAGACGGAAATGCAATGATCATATTAAACTTGACCGCCAGATTAACCTTGCGGTGCACCGCATGCTTATCCTTTCCAATATAAGATGCCACAAGACTCGGCACCATAGATGATGCGATCGCGGTGGAAACGGCGATCGGCACGCTGACCAGTGTCCGGTACTGCGTACTGTAAATTCCCTGCCAGCTGCTGATCTGGGTACCGGAGATACCTCTGACCGGCAGGATCCAGTTGATCAGCGACACATCAATAATTCCGCTGAGCTGATATACTGTCTGGCTCAAAATAATGGGAATCGCCGTCCAGAGGATCAACTTGTACGTCTCCCCCAGAGACATCTCCTCCGACACCCTGTCTCTTCTTTGCTGCTTCTTCATAACCGGCCGGTACAACAGATAAATAAATACCAGAAAGATCAACGCCATCAGGGCCCCCATGCTGGTACCAAGCGTGCCGCCCGCTGCTCCCCATGCGGAAAACTTTGCAGAAGCACTGTGGGCACGCATCATAAAAAATGCTGCAGATACACTGACAATGGCATTCACGATCTGCTCAAAGATCTGAGAGATTGCCGTCGGCATCATGGTTTTTCTTCCCTGGAAAAGTCCACGGAGCGTCCCCATAATAGCCACTACAAATATCGTCGGAGCAAGAATACGCAGTGGAATCGAGATTCCATAAAAGCTCTTGAAGAAATTCTTCTCCAGCCAGTCCGCGCCAAAAAATACAAATAATGCTGCTGCTCCACCGGTGCACAGAGAAAAGATCATGGAACAACGGAATATATGATATGCTTCTTTGTATCTCTTCTCGACACATTTTGCTGACACCATCTTGGACACCGCCATGGGCATGCCATAGGATGAAATGATCAGCAATATATTATATATCTCATATGCAGAAGAATAGATTCCATTTCCCTCCGGACCAATGATGTTGGCCATGGGAATGCGGTATAAAAGACCGATCATACGCACCAGGATCGATGCCACCGCTAAAATACTTCCCTGCTTCAAAAAACCGCCGGCAGCAGTTAATTTCTTATTTGTTGTTTCCATTCTGTTACCCATGCCTTTCCCACACCTGCATCATAAGGAAACGCAGGCTTATATTCCTGTATCTGATAATTTTTACTCTCGTATAATCCCTAAATCCTGCAGGATCTGCTCCTGCCGCCGCTCCATCACGACCCGTTCCTCATCCTCTATATGATCATATCCAAACAAATGAAGCATGCTGTGTGCTGTCAGAAAACAGATTTCCCGTTTCAGGGAATGACCATATTCCTCCGCCTGCATTCTGGCACGCTCCACAGAAATCACAATATCTCCCAGGATCAATTCTCCCGTCTCCGGATGAAAATACTCCGCTGCATGTTCCTCATCCTCTATCAGAGAAAAATCTGCCGGAGCCGGATAGTCCACCATCGGAAAAGAAAGAACATCCGTGGGAACATCCAGTTCCCGAAACTCCCGGTTGATATCACGGATCGAATCATTATCTGTAAAGGTTACATTAACCTCAAACTCATAGGGACATTTCTCCTGATCTGCTGCCTGACGGATCACCTTCTCCAACAGTGTCTCATAATCAAAGTCCAGTTTCTCATCTGTTTCATTTTCAAAACAAATTGTCATAGTAAATGATAAACCTCCCTTATCATATCTCAAACGCATGTGCTACATAAAATGCTTTTAATAGATCAAGCTGCACATCGGTCAGCCCTGCTTCGTCCAAACCACCCTTATTGATACGGTTTGTAAAGATACTCATCACCAGCTGGTCATCGGAAATCGCATCTCTTTTACCATTTTTGCGGAGATACTCACTGGTGGAAACAATACAGTCACTCAGCATCACAATGGCTGCCTCCGGGCTTTTTGGTATCTCACTGCCCGTATTGTGCTGACGGATCACCGCAGCCAGATCCTCTGGAAAGTCATATTGTTCTGCCAAAGAAGCATTGCCTTCCATATAATTCTCCGGAGACAATATCCTGCCCGCCTCGTGAAACATTCCTCCCACTGCTGCCAGTGCCTCATTGCAGCCAAGCTCCCTGGCTGCCAGTCCCGACAAACGGCTGATCTCATAGGAATGCTGATAAAGTGTATCCTCTTCCTTCAACTGAAGGATCAACGGAAAATCATCCTGCAGATATGCCATCATGTCAAATTCTTTCACTGAAGCAGCCGTCTCCTGCCGTGTCTCCGGCATGACACTGTCTTCCTCGTCAGGCGATGCATTTTCCGGCTCTGCGGCAGTACTGCCGTCCGTCCCAAAAACTATCTGCAGAATCCCACCGAAAACAGCCAGAAATACAAGACTGGAAAGCTCCAGAACCAGAAAATATCTCTGGCGAAACAGCTCCCCGCTCTGAAAGCCACAGCGGATCACAAACAATGCGATACATAAAGCAGCCAGGATCACCCCCGCATATGGCATTTCTTTCCTGTCATGCAGCATGGATAAGATCATCACAAATGCCGCCGCCATAATAAAATAACCGGCCAGCAGATTGATATCCTTATGAACCATTGCCGCATTGCACAGGTAATCAAGCATCAGAACCCCAAAAGTCACTGCCTTGATCTCGATATGTTTCAGATGTCCCACAACTGCCAGAGGCAGCAGCCAGAACAGTCCGATATGATAACGGGACGCTGCTCCGATCAGACACAGGGAAACAGAAAAAGAAAACAGATAGACTAATTTCTCCGGGATCTGTGCCCACAGCATGTCCTCTCCCACATGAAGCAGAGTCATAAAAACCACGCCAATGATCAGAGAATAACATACCTGCACCAGCATGCCTGCAATAGTCATCCGGTTAATTCCGGCACATATCAATGCTCCCAGTATCAGCGACAGATACATCACGATCGAGAACAGTCTTTTTTCATTTATCCTTTCCATGACGTGCCCCCTGCTCCTTTTTTCTTGCCTCGCGGCGAGCCTGTTTCTTTTCATAATCGTCATATGCACTGACGATCTGCTGTACCAGCGGATGACGAACCACATCCTTGTTGTCTAAAAAGGAAAACCCGATATCCTCTACATTTTTCAATACGTTGATCGCCTGATCCAGTCCCGAAGCCGTTCCTGATGGCAGATCCTTCTGTGTCTGGTCTCCGGTCACAACCACCTTGGAGCCAAATCCAATACGTGTCAGAAACATCTTCATCTGTGCCGGTGTGGTATTTTGTGCCTCATCCAGAATAATAAAGGAATTATCCAGGGTACGGCCTCGCATATACGCCAGTGGTGCCACTTCGATCAGTCCCTTCTCCACGTTTCTCAGATAGCTGTCCACGCCCATGATCTGATGAAGTGCATCATATAACGGTCTCAGATACGGATCTACCTTACTCTGAAGATCTCCCGGCAAAAACCCCAGCTTCTCTCCTGCCTCGATTGCCGGACGTGTCAATATAATACGGCTGACTTCATCCCTTTTAAACGCCTCGATTGCCATCGCCATGGCAAGATATGTCTTTCCGGTTCCTGCCGGACCGACACCGAATACGATCATCTTTTTGCGGATCTGATCCACATATTTCTTCTGTCCGGTGGTCTTTGGCTTGATCGGCTTCCCTTGTATCGTACGGCATACAATGTCCGAGTCGATCTCCACCAGCTCTGATTCTCTGTGCTCCATAGAAAGTGCCAGCGCATAATCTACATTCTGCTCTGTGATGGTATTGCCTCTGCGGGATAATTCCAGAAGCTGCATCAATATGCTTTCTGCCGTCTTCACGCTGGCAGCTTCTCCCACCAGCTTCAAGCCGCCGTCTCTGGCAACCATCGTAACATTCAGATTCCGTTCAATCTTTTTGATATACGCATCAAAACTGCCAAAGATGTTTTTTTCATGCCCGGCAGGTATCTCAATAACTGTCTCCATAATCGACATGTAATATATTTCCTCCAAACTAACGCTAGAATTATTGATATTTCTTTTGCTTTTTGGAATAGACAATGTCTGCCTCCCCCACAAAGCAGTCCCCCTGCTCCCGGATGACCAGTTCGCCCTCCAGGTCATAACATCCCTTCTCTGTCATCTGCTGCCGGTAATAATCAAACCGGCTGGTAAGGATCTTTGCCGCTTCTTCTTTGGAATAGCGCGCCTTTTCTCTCCGTACCTCCCGAAATGTCTTTTTCCAGATAGAAACAGGAAAACGGCATGACAGAAAAGGGCATACTTGCCCACCTTCACGGATTATATCATATTTTTCGTAACTTTCCAAACTTTTTAATGGATTATATAGAAAAAGATCATGATTTTTTATGTTTATCTGATATATCGCACGGCTTTTCCCGGTTGTTGTTCTTTTCCAATACTGCTTTTCCAATTGGTCTTTGTAATGATAAACAGACTGCAAAACAACTGTTCCCTCTGCATGAACATGCTTTTTTGCCACCACCTCTTCATTATCTCCCACAATCTTTACCATTTCCGCGATCAGCTTCTGTCCCTTTTTTACCTGATCTCCGGCTCTGACCTTTGCCGTCCCGGTCTTTGTCACTATGCTTAACACAGTCCCTGAATTTTCTGCCACCAGACTTGCCGGCAGCTTCTTCTGCTTCTTTTTCTGCAGCAACACTTCATCCAGCCGCACATAAAGCCTGCTTCCGGACTTTTCCACCGATGCCCATCCAATATCCTGATATTTTTTTCGAAGCTTTGCTTCAATCTCACTGCATACGACATCCTTTCCAGCCATTCCTCCATACACATCTTCGGATTCCAGATACCGCAGGATACTGTCCTTCGTATGATACGACTGTCCTGACACTTCAATGCCCCAGATCCTTCCTGCCAGCAAAAACAAAATGCACAGCATGGACAGGATCCCACACCAGAAGCTGGCTCTCGCCATACCTCTCTGAAGCTGGAAATAGCCGCCAACCCTTGCTTTTACCACCGGAAAAATACCTGTCTTTTGCACAACCGGGCGAAGCTTATAATAGTCGGTTCTTTTTATACATCCGTATACGTGATGTCCCTGACGCTGCCAGCGGATCTTCCACCAGAAGATTCCCTTTGTCCTGCAGATATTGATAAAACGCTCTGCCTGGTCTCCCGGAAGCCGTACTGTCACATACCCCCCGCACCAGGTTAAAATTTTATGTATCATCCCGTCCCTCCATGTAATTCTATGCTTTTTCATTACTTTTTTAGTTTATTGCTGATATTCAATGGAATGGATCTCTCCTACAATACACATGCATTCCTCCCGGTAATAGGCAATTCCCAGCCGTTTTCCGGCAATCCGGATCTTTCCTGTCCCGGTCTGTATCCGGATCTGTTCCTCCTGATATTCTAGTATACCACGGTAATTCTCAATACATACCCGGCATCTTCCATAACTTGTCACCACTGGAGCCTTTGCCAGGATGTCCTCCGATATGTTTAGTATCCCGGATATCTTTCCGGATATCACCGGATCCTGCATGGAGGGCTCTGTCTTCATTTTCTTTTCGTGCTTATGTTTTGCTGGCTTGACACAATATTCCCTTTTCATGGATTTACCTCAATTACCAGACCTCCTTCTATTATATGCAAAAAACACCGGAACGTGACTTCCGGTGTTTTTCAATCCTGTTATTTGCTTTTCTTTTTGTCACCCAGTGTATCATCGATCAGATTCTCAATGACAGACTTTTTGACCCAGACATCAAAGCTTAACATACAGATAAATGCAAATGTTGTCAGAAGCTTTTTCTCCTCCGGATCCTCCACATCGTCAAATGCCTCACCGGACTTGTTGAGCTTGCGGATGATATCTCTCGCCTGGGAGTTGATATTCTCCTGCTCCAGTTCCACGATCTGCCGATAGATATCACTTAAGGATAAACCATCCTCGCTTCCGAAAAACTTCTCGGTCAATGGATTCAGAATACTCTGGATATCATTGATGGACAAAAAGTTCTTCAGGTAGTAAATGTAGATCAAAAGCAGCATATGCTCGCTGGAATATTTCTTTTTGACCGGCGGCGGTAGCAGGTTATTTTTGGTATAATTGTTGATCATAGTCTTGGTGAGTATCTTGTCCTCCTCAAAACGCTTGGAAGAGCGCAGATGCTCGTCCATAAATGTCGTCACCTGATCCATATATAAATCAATCTGAGGTATTTCATCGGGAGTGATATAATCGATATTTTGTATACTCCGTAGGAGATTCAGAATCTCATTTGTGTATTTTTTCTGCATAACGCCTCATTCCTTATTTATTCTTTGCACATTTTTTCCGTATCTGTCATTATAACGCATTTTTGTTGTTATGTCTACTTCATATAATTTGTCGCTTAAAAACAAAAAAGAAATGGTTCTCTACCATTTGGCAGAGAACCGTCTCTTCCTTTTTATCTCAACCGCCTCTTTGTTATGATCTATTTTCCGGCAGCGTCCTTGGCAAACTGGGTGTCTACCAGATCATCATAAGCCAGTCGGTCCTTCAATACTCCTGCATCCTGCAGAATATCCTGCAAAAGCTCAAAGCTGGCTTTTTCAAAGACCAGATTCTCTTTCCAGGTTCCCTGATCATAATAACGCTTTACAACAGTAACCAGTGCTTTCTCATCCGTCTCCGGGAACTGTGGAGCGATCACCTTGGCAATCTCCTCCGGGGTGTGGCTCTGTACAAAATCCATTCCCTTCTGGACCGCCTTCGTGAAGGCAAGAAGCTCCTTCTGATGATCCTTCATATAACTTTTCTTAGCAGAATAAGCTGTGTAAGGAACATCTCCGCTGGCCTCCCCGAGAGATGCTACCACAACACCTTTTTTATCTGCCTCCAAGGAAGCGGCAAACGGTTCAAATTCTACGGTATAATCTCCCTGTCCGGAAGCATACGCCTGTGCGGTGAGACCAAAGTCAATATTTTTCACAATCTTCAGATCTTTTTCCGGGTCAATGCCGTTTTTCTTTAACACATATTCAAATACCATCTCCGGCATGCCGCCGTCTCTGCCACCCAGCACAGTTTTTCCTTTCAGCTTGCTCCAGTCAAAGGAATCATCCTTTTCCTTTGCCACCAGGAAATTACCGGCACGGTTTGTCAACTGGGCAAAATTCACAATATAGTCCTTTGCCCCCTCCTGATACACATAAATGGAGGACTCGGAACCCATAAATCCTATGTCTGCCTCCCCAGAAACCACGGCGGTCATTACATTGTCTGCTCCCATTCCATTAGTCAGCTCCAATGCGATCCCTTCGTCCTCAAAATACCCCTTCTCAATCGCCACATATTGCGGTGCATAAAAGATCGAGTGCGCCACCTCGTTGAGACGGATAGTAGTAAGCTTTTTGTCCTGCTTGCCACAGCCTGTCAAAGCACCCACCATCATCACTGCCGCCATACCAACGCAAAGCGTTTTTTTCCAGATACGTTTCATATGATACCTGCCCTTTCTGTACAAAAAAGAGGACACCTCTATGGATATCCTCTTTTGCACAAACAATTTATAGATTATGGTATGCGGCTTTTTCAAAAGGGTGCGTTTCCTTTAGTTAAAGAAGGAGCCCCACCAGTTACTGTATCCATTGCCGTTCTGGCTTCCGTCACTGCCCTGGGAACCATCCTGACTGTTACCGCCATTCTGGGAATTATTTCCATTCTGATTTCCATTATTTCCCTGGGAACCGTTCTGACTGCTGTTTCCACTCTGGCTGTCATTGCTCTGATCCTCTGTAGAATCTGATTTCTTACCAAGCTTTACTTTCATGGTAACTTCTTTGTAATCACCGTTATCCGCTCTCTTGACAACGACTTCCACGGTATCTCCGGCTTTGCAGCGTCCCAGACGATCCTGAAGACCATCCATGGTTGTTGTCTCATTTCCGTTAAATTTTACAATGATATCACCTGTCTTGATACCGGCTTTTCCGGCAGGAGAATCCTTTGTTACCTTGCCGACATAAATCCCTTCCGGCATATTATAATACTGGGAGATCTCACTGGAAACATCAGTTCCCTTGATGCCCAGATATGCCTGTTCATCCTCAGATACCTGCTGTGCATCAATAATATCATTGATGATCGGAATGGCTGTGGAGATCGGAATGGCAAAACCCATTCCCTCTACAGAGGTGTCAGAATATTTTGCAGAATTGATACCGATAACCTTGCCCTCGTCATCCACAAGAGCACCACCACTGTTGCCCGGGTTGATAGCGGCATCGGTCTGGATCAACTTCATATTGACATCCTCGGAAGCAACCTCTCTGTCAACGGCACTGATATATCCAACGGTAACAGATGTACCGTAGCCCAGAGCATTACCGATAGCGATAGACTGTTCTCCGATCTTTACCTTGGCAGAGTCCCCAAGGGTTGCCACCTTGATATTATTTTTGGTGTCATCGGACAGATCCTTCATCGGTATCTCAACCACTGCCAGATCGGAATCTGTGTCAGTTCCCTTGACGCTTGCGGTATAAGTGCTGTCATCATTAAACTTGACAGATACCTTTGTTGCATTCTGTACCACATGATTGTTAGTTGCAATATAAAGATTACTGTCATCCTGCGCTACGATAATGCCGGAGCCGCTGCCGGACGATTCCTGGGAATAGCTTCTGCCAAAGATATCCTGTGTATTTTCCTGAACCGTCACATCAATGGCTACAATAGACGGAAGCACATTAGCTGCTACCGTGGATACTCCCTCAGAGCTTTCATCACTGCTTCCTGTTGAAGTCGTCGTCGTTTTTAATTTACTTGCCGGCGTAGCGGTGCTTTCTACCGCTGTATTTCCAAGAAAATGATTAGCGGTATAATTAACCCCCTCAAATGTCACGCCTCCTACCAGTCCAAACACTGCAGCATACGCTGCCACCTTTGCGAAATCCTGTTTTCTCATCACAATCTCTCCCTTCCGTTCCTTACTCTTCTCTAATACGGCTTTCTGAGCATATTTTTGCACATGACGGAGTTTCGAAGGAACTCCTGATATGAACTCTTTAGAACTCATTATATCGCCGTTTGTTTTATCTTATGATGTCATTCTAGCAACGAATTATGTTTCCTTTGTGATGTGATTATGAAGAAAACGTGTTTTAATTGTGTTTGTTCTGTGAAGTGATGATCCGATGTGGCGGGATATCATGCTCCCCGGTCTCGATATGATCCACAATCTGAAAATCATATGCGACCGCATATAAATGCAGGGACGGTCCTCCAAAACGGGCAAGATAACGGTCATAATATCCGCCGCCGTATCCCACACGATGTTCCTCTCTGTCAAAGGCAAGTCCCGGCAGCAGCATGATGCCTTCTCTGGCTTCTACCTTCGGACAATGCTCTGCCGGCTCCAGGATTCCATGATAACCGGACTGCAGATCCGTCATATCATGGATCTCATAAAAATCCATCTCTTTTCCTGCGACTTTTGGAACTGCCACATGGATCGGTTTTCCCTGTTTCTGCTCCTCTAAAAGCCCCCGGATCAGCTCTCTTGTATCCACTTCTGTTCCATAGGACACAAATGGATAAAACCAGGAGGATTCCCTCCATACGGGATCTGCCAGAAGCTGCTCACGAATCTCCTCATTCTGACGGCTGCGCTCCTGATCCGTCATCTCCCGACGGAGCTTTTTCATGATGTCTCTGGCTTCCTCCTTCGTCATTCCGCATCCTCCAGACGGATTGGTTTCTTTTTACCAATGGTCTCTCCAAGATCTGTAATGCTGCCATCCTTTTCAATGACAGAAATATTATTTAACTGGGACCGTACATTTGCACGGATATCTGCCAGAAATTTCTGGCGCAGCTTTTTCTGTTCTGCCTTTTCTGCCGGGGTAAGTCCCTCTGCCTTTGCTTTGTGTGCCAGTTCATTAATTCTCTGAATTCCCTTTTCATCCATAATAACAATCCTCTTTTCTACGCGTGTATCACACGAATCTTTATTTATATAGTTTATCCTTATCTGACCAGACTCTCCGCCACACGAATTCCATCCATCGCTGCAGAAGTGATCCCGCCGGCATATCCGGCCCCCTCTCCACATGGATAAATCCCCCGGATATTCGCCTGCAATGACTCATCCCGGCATATCCGCACCGGCGAAGATGTTCTGCTTTCGATGCCTGCCAGAACCGCATCCTCGCGGGCAAATCCATGAATCCGCCGGTCAAAGGCTCCAAAACCTTCCTCAATGGCATCTCCCACAAAGCCCGGAATGACCTCCCGGACATTTGCCAATGCATACTGTCCCTTAATGGACGGTATCACCTGTCCCAGTCCAGTGCTTTTCCTTCCGGCACAAAAGTCACCAAAAAGCTGTACCGGGATCCTTCCCTGACCGGCTTTGTATGCTGCCTCCTCCCATTTTCTCTGGAAGGCGATCCCCGCCAGCGGATCACATCCTCCAAAATCAGAAGGATCCACCGTGACCACAATAGCACTGTTGGCATTGCGCCCGTCTCTGGCATGGTTACTCATTCCGTTTACCGCCAGACGTCCCTTTTCCGAAGAGGCATTGACGATATATCCGCCGGGACACATACAAAACGAATATACACCACGTTTTTCACCGGTATTATAGGTCAGCTTATAATCTGCTGTGGGCAGTTTTTCGTACAGATCACCATACTGGTTCTGCCCGATCATCTCCTGTGGATGCTCCACACGTACTCCCACCGCAAAAGGCTTCGCCTCCATAAAGACCCCACTGTCATATAATGTCTTTACGGTATCTCTGGCACTGTGCCCAGTTGCCAGGATCAACGTGTCACATTCCAGATGCTCCTCTCTGCCGTTCCGGAGAAATATGATTTCCCTAAGTGCATTCTCCTGCCACAGTGCCCGGAGAAACTGTGTCTCAAAAAGCACCTCTCCTCCCAGCTCCCGGATATGTTCCCGGATATTTCGCACCACCTGTCCCAACAGATCTGTCCCGATATGGGGCTTTTGCAGATAGAGAATTTCCTCCGGAGCACCAAACCGCACAAAAGTTTCCATGACCTTTCTGCCCCGGCCTGTGGGATCCTTGACCAGCGTATTTAACTTTCCGTCAGAAAAGGTTCCGGCTCCCCCTTCCCCAAACTGTACATTACAGTTTTCGTCCAGCTCGCCTGTATCCCAAAAACGGGACACCTTCTTCTGGCGTTTTTCCACCTCGCATCCCCTCTCCAGTACAAGAGGCACAGCTCCATGCTCTGCTAACTCCAGTGCCGCAAATAATCCGGCCGGTCCCATTCCCACAATGACCGGTCGTTTTCTCTGTCCCATATCCGGTACAGATACTTTATCAGCAGCTTTCTTCCCTGACTCCTTTATATTTCCGTTTCCGAAACCCTTCCATAGTACTGCATCGTTTTTTCCATAACGGCGAAGTACCTTTTCTTCATGAGGTATCTGAAAAGCCACCTGATAAATATACTGCATCTGGTGTTTCTTTCTGGCGTCCATGGATCTGCGGAGGATCTGAAATTCTTTCATCTCCTCCTCCCTGATATGTAGCTGTTTTGCTGCTGCCCGCCGGACAAGCTGTTTTTCTTTCTCTCCGATGATGCCTTTTTTGACAAGCTCTGCCGGAACTGTCTGACAGATTTTGTCCAAAGAAACCCTTATTTGTGAAACTTTAATCATATTGATCCTCTATTCTGCTCATTATATTTTCTGTATCTGAGCTTTTATGATATCGGGCTCAAAAGGTATTTTACCCAAACTGATGCCACGAATTACTTTTACAATCTGTCCCATTTAGTGTACACGTCCTGCTGCCGCCGTTCCTGCGAGATAACCGCTGGTCCATGCCCACTGAAGATTATATCCCCCACAGATTCCATCCACATCCAGAAGCTCTCCCGTCATATAAAGTCCCGGATGCTTACGCACCTCCATGGTATCCGGATCAAGCTGGCTTGTGAGAACTCCTCCTGCCGTCACCTGCGCAAATTCAAATCCGTTGACCCGCTCAACACCAACCTTCCAGTGCTTGAAACGGTCTGCGATCCGGCGGATATCCCGGTCACTCCATTCTCCCGCCTTATCCTTCGGCTTTAAGCCAAGACTTTTGAGGAGAACTCTTCCAAGAACCAGATGCACCATGCCTTCCAATGCCTGCTCTGCTGTGTATGCCGCAAAATTTTCCCGTCTGCACAAAAGCTCCTTCTCAAGCTCCTCTTCCGGATAATCCGGCAGGATATCGAGCAGCAGATATGGCTTGTCCCCCTGTTCCAACGCTCTGGCGGCATAACGGCTCACCTGAAAACATGGAATGCCGGACAAGCCATAGGATACAAGCTGAAGCTCTCCCTGGTCCTTTGCAAGAAGCTCTCCTGCCTTGCTGTAAAGCTCCACACGGCCTCGCACCCGTATTTTCGCCCATTCCTTTGTAAAATCTCCCTTCAGGACACAGGAGGTCAGAGCAGGAACCGGAGAAACGATCTGCAATCCCAGCTTCTGGGCAATCTTGTAACCGTCTCCTCTGGAGCCGTGAACCGGTGCTGCTTTTCCTCCCACGGCAAGGATCACATTCCTGGTCTGATACGAAGTCTGATCCGTCTGAACCTGATAACATACTGTGCCATCCTTTTCCGGTCTGTCCGTAATACGCTGCACCCTCTCCTCCGTACGAAGCACTACTCCCAGCATCTCCATCCGCCGCACCAGTGCATCCACCACAGAGGCAGCCTGACCGGATACCGGATAATAATAACCGTCCCTTGCCTGTGGAAGAATTCCCATCTTCCGGAAGGCTGCTAACGTCTCCTGACAGGAAAAATGTGCCAATGCTTTCCGGATAAATTCCGGGTCTTCCCCCCGGTAACATTCCGATGTCTGATGATCATTGGTATAATTGCATTTTCCGTTTCCTGTCGCATAAATTTTTTTGCCGGGCTGTGACAGCTGCTCCAGAACAAGAACCCTGCAGCCCTTCTCTGCTGCCGTCACCGCCGCCATCATTCCCGATGCTCCGGCACCGATCACGATCACTTCTTCCTGCATGTTTTTCTCCATTTCTTTTCTATCTGTCAACTAGAATAATTCTCCAATATGCCGTACAATTCTTCCTCATCCTTGACTTCAATGCCCTTTTTGAGCTGCTGCTTTTCCTTCTTGGAAAGGGAGGAAACAGCAATCCCCGTATGCTCATATACGGTTTTCATATCACCATAATACGCGATCACCTCGGAACCGTCAGAGATCAGATAATATCGAAACTTCACCTTTGACTGGTCATAATTCTTGCATATGGTCAGCCGCTCCGGCGAAAAGGAGATCAGGCTGACGCTCTGCAGACCATCCAGAAACTCTTTGGCAGACATATTCTTTTTGTACTTGCTGCAGTACTCCTGCGCCTGCTCCCTGTCACAGCCCACCAGCTCCTCCGGCAGCGTCTGATACTCCGTCACCGTCTCATCGGTCAACGCATTATGGCTCTGCACCTGATACACCGTATTATCCGATAATGTTCTGGATACATTTTCGGTCTGTACCGATTCCCGGACACTTTTTTCCATCTGTTCCATACGGTCTGTCATCCGGTTATCCACATATACCTGCACCTGCTCCCCTACACGGCTCTCATAATCTTCCTGCATCTTTTCAAACCGATCCATGGCGGACTGATAACAGTAAAAATTGGCAAAGGCAAATAATGCAAGAAATACACAGCATACGGTAATATAGCGAAATACTTTTCCTTTCATACATAACCATTCCTTTCTGAATTTGTTATGTATTATTTCCGTATTCTACCAGGAATATTCTACGCAAAAATAAAATCCTGCAAACTTTACCAGTCACTGCTGTGCCAGAATCAAACCAGACACTTCTGTTGCTTTTTTGTCTCCCGCTTTATGATATGCCCTCATCCACCAGCAGATCTGTTCCATCTGCCGCTGTAGTGGCAAGCTCGTCACATCGTTCATTCTGTGGATGTCCGTTATGTCCCTTGACCCATTGGAAGGACACCTGATGCTTCTCCATGGCGGCCAGCAGACGTTTCCACAGATCTACGTTTTTGACCGGCTCATTTTTCCCGCGTTTCCATCCCTTTTTGATCCAGCCATCCAGCCAGTGCTCATTAAACGCCTTCACCACATACTGGCTATCCGAATATACCATGATCTCGCAGGGTCTGTTTAACGCCTCCATCCCAGCGATCACCGCCATCATTTCCATCCGGTTATTGGTAGTTTTCTGATATCCCGCCGAAAGCTCCTTGATATGCTCCTGCCCTTTGGAATCCACAAAAGACAAAATCGTTCCATATCCTCCCGGTCCGTCCGGATTTCCTCTGGCTGCTCCGTCTGTATACATTGTAATTTTTGTCATAGTTATCTTTCTTCCTTTCCCGGTCTGCAAGTTTCTGACTCAAGACACACGATAGCATTCCCATCACTTTCCGATCAAAAGATCACAGATTCCAGCTTCCGGTCTCCACAAAATGCTCCACCCGGTCCTGTGCCCGCTGTACAATATATTGGTCATACCCGATCATATGCAAAAGCTTAATGGCATTTCTGGTCATGGCTTTCCCTTCCCGGAGACGGTAATCAAAGATCACATCATCCTCCTCGACCTGCTCCTCAAAATGATAATTATCATACTGCTCCTTCAAAAGCTCTGTCAATTCAATATCATGAGTCGCCGCAAAGCAGAACGCATTTTTCTGTGCCAACAAACTTAAGATCTCCGTAGATGCTGCAATGCGCTCTACGGTATTGGTGCCACGAAGCACCTCATCAATAAAACAGAGCACCGGTTCACCAGACTCCATTGCCTGATCCACGATCCGCTTGAGGGATTTGATCTCCACCATATAATAACTCTCATTGCTCGTAATATCATCCCGGAGTGCCATAGAAGAATATACCCGGAAATAAACCGCTTCATAGCGCTGTGCAAGCACCGTATGCAGTGTCTGCGCCAAAATCGCATTGATCGCCACGGTTTTAATGAAGGTTGACTTTCCGGATGCATTAGAACCGGTCAGTAAAACATTCCGGTGTGCATGGATCGTATTTTTGACCGGCTCATGCAACAGCGGGTGGTAAATTTCATCTGCCTCCAGATAAAACGCTCTTCCTTCTGCCTGTTCCATTTTCGGGACACACCATTCTCTCATCATTTCCCGGTAAGAAGCAGCAGCGATCATACTGTCCAGAAAACCAACTGTCTCATAAATATCCAGCAGATCCTTCTGCAGACGCAGCACTTCTCTTGCCATGGACTGAAATTTAATAATATCAATATGCGTCAGAAGACGGACATAATCCATCAGAATATCGGTAATGTTTCCTTCCATCTGGCCGCCGCCAACCACAAGCCAGCTTCCGCGGCAAAATCTACGGAACTTGCCCTGTTTTTCCTTCATCCGGTCAAAATACTTCTGCAGTTCTTTGATTTTCAAAGCAGATACCGTCTCCGAAAAACGGATCATCCGCACAATAAATGCAAATAACCGGTAAAACTTCTCCATCTGTGCTTTTCTTTTATAATATGTCACCATATTGACCGCTGCGATCACCGCTGTTGGCATGATCATGATGTCCGGTGCAAAAATGCACGATATGACGCCTCCCAGAAACGCAACAAACTGAATGATGGAAAAAACTCCCGTTTCCTTTTTTAGTAAATTAATCTTGTCCAGATAACCATAAACAGAAAAGCTGCCCGCCTTTCCAATCGTGGCAAACTCTTCCTGAAGCATAAAACGCGCTTCCACATCATTCTGAAAAAAGGTGATCAGCCGTTCCCTTTCCTCCAGTGCCTCCGGATCCGTCACCGGGCATCGCAGCATATAATATAAATACTCCTGCCCCATGGCTGACTTCGTATGATTCATCTGCTGGTATACCCGGTCCATATCCAGATCATTCCAGGTAATGTCATCCACATATTCAGCGGGTTCCTGATCCCGGTAATACTCTGCCACTGCCTGAAGCTTTTCCGGGTTGTATTCCTCATCAACAGGACTTGCCCATTCCCGCAGAAGCCTCTCACGTATCTTCTTTTTATAATTTTGCCGGTCAGCATATAATTTCACTCCGATCAGCAGTACAATCACTATAACACATATGACAATATTCATTTTAAAAACCCTTCCTGTATCTGCAAACATTGTATCAAAAATTCGCAATACTTCGGCAAAAGGTTCGAAAAAGCTTCGCTTTTGCCTTCGCGCATATCATAATAGCAGAAAAAGACTGTTCTGACAAATTTTCTTTTGCAGAACAGTCTTATCAATTGCAATGAATTATCCGATCACACGTCCAATCTTGATCGGTGTCCGGTAATATGCCGATGAGATCTTGATACCGGTACGCGGATTACTCGCATGAATAATCTGACCATTGCCAATATACATGGCAACATGACTCACTCCACCACTGCCATAGAAGAACAGATCTCCCGGACGCACATCACCGGAGCTGACGGTCTTTGTAGCTCCTGCCTGTGCAGAGGAGGTTCTCGGAAGAGAATATCCAAAATGCTCGTAAATTCTCATGACAAATCCGGAACAATCCGCACCATTGGTGAGACTTGTACCACCCCAGACATACGGATTTCCCAAAAACTGCATGGCATAGTTTACCATATTAGTAAGATTCGAGGAATCTGAGGAACCGGAAGATGTTTTGGAAGTCAGACCGGATTCGTTAATGGACACTGCCCGGTCAAGATTAAAAGTAACCTTTACAAAATCTCTGCTGACAAACGCCTTCTCATTATCAATACTGATACACATCCAGTTTTCCAGATTATTGTACATTTCCTTTATATCAATATTTTTCAAGTCAGATTTCTTACAATGCTTGGAAACATATTTCTTTAACCAGGTCTTTGTCAAGTCTCTCTTGTAAATATCGTACTCGTCCTCCTCAGAGATCTGATCATAAATCCTTGCATCCGTGGATGGAAGATAGCGCACATTCAATGTCTCTGTATTGACAGAGATACGGAGGTTGGCAATTTTTTTAGCAAACTCCTCTGCCTGCTTATCCTTGATCAGATAGCTTGCTTTTACATATCCTTTTACCTTTCCGGATATGATCTTTGCCCAGCCTTTGTTCACCTTATAGATATTACAGCCGGAATTCTTTGTCATCTTTCCTACGACTTTCGAATCCTCCCCCGGCTTATTTCTGACATTCAGATAAGAGTCCACCCTAGCAACACCCAGTCTGTCATATTTCAGATTCAGCTTTAAATGACTGATCTCCTTTTTCTTCTTGTCAGAAGACTTCTCTGTTGTTTCCAGAGTCGTTGTGGCTGCCGCACTCTTCGAAGTAAGCTGCTCTGCTGTCACCTCGGTCTCCTGCTCCTCGGTCTCTTCCATTTCCTGTTCTGCAAGAACCACATCGCTATACTTGTCCAGGCTGAGATTGATACCAGCCATCGGTTTTTCTGTTGCCACGGTACCGGCATGGATTCTCGCCGTTCCTGCTACGATTACGATAACTGCCACTGCAGCTGCAGCTGCGATCCATTTTATATTCTTTCGATACATACAAATCCTCATTTCTATTCAAGAATGTTACATATTCAAGTCAAATGTTACATATATATTACAAAAGAATTATAGCAGTATGGCAAAAGCTTGTCAAATCATAAATGGATTTATATTTTCATTCCTCCCCATTATCCCTGGATCACGCCGGAAAAAGTGACTGTTTTCCCCTCTGCTTTCGCTGTGATATTACCCTTGTGGGCATCTACGATCTTTTTCGCTATAGACAGACCAATTCCATGCCCCCCGGTCTTCGAAGAACGGGAGCTGTCATTCCGGTAAAACCGGTCAAACAGATGCTTTGTGTCCACATTCTCCTGAGCCGTCGTGTTGGTCACAGAAAAACTGATGCCCCTATGAACCTTTGCAAGCTTCCAGATAATCTCTCCTCCCTCGCTGACATATTTTGCCGCATTATCCATTAATATTGTGATCAGCTGCTCCATCTGCTCTCTGTTGACCCGTATCTGCAGATTATCTTCCAGTTCTGTCACCAGCTTCACGTTTTTGCGTTCCAGCACCTCATCAAAAGGCTCTACCACCTTTTCCACCAGTTCCTTCATATTCACATCCTGCCGGTCATTTTTTTCCTGAACCTCATCTAACTTTGCCAATACCAGAAGCTGATTGATCAATTTTCCCATTCTCTTCGTCTGATCCACGATATTCTGAAGCCACTCATTCTGTTCTCCTTTATATTGTAATACCTCTGCATTCGCAGAAATAATGGAAAGGGGAGTTTTCAGTTCATGACTGGCATCCGTGATAAACTGCTTCTGTCTTTGGGAATTCACCTCGAAAGGACGCACCACACGTTTCGAAGCTATAATAAATATAATCGTGATCAGCATCGTCAGAAGAATGGATACGCTTACGGTCAGTGTCACTACCAGCTGGTAAAATTCCTGATTTTCCTTACAATCCAAAAAGATAATGTCTGTGACCTTCCCCTTCGAATATTCCTTTCGGAAGCGATAATTTTCTACATTTCCCACTTCTTTTTTTACAAACAGTGCAATCTTCGTCATACGGACCGCTTTTTTTTCATCCACTGCCGCAATATGATCCATATCCACAGACAATATCTGCTTGTCCGAATTTACGGTCACACAGAAATAACGGGTCCGAAATGCTGATTCTTCATTAAACTCTATATAATTTCCACCAAAGATCTGCTTTTTGACTAATTTTTTATCAAAATCCTCCAGTTGAGGAACCGTCCCGTCATTTTCCCTGATGATCTGTGTCATCTGATCTGCCTGATCGTTATTGTAGGTGCGAAGGCAAAAGATTAACAGTAAATTCATAATAGCAAATACTGCCACAACAGACGAAAAAACAATTCCCACAAAACGCCATCGTAGTTTTCCCAAGACTTATCCCTCCTTCTTTTCTGCCGAAACCCTTCCATCCTCCATCGTAAGCTGCAGATTTCCATGAATCTGTACCAGTTTATTGTTGAGATATGCCATATAAAGAGAAATCTCCTCGGCACTGACCTCCCCCTGAAAAACCTGACCGGCAATCTCCTCCACCGAATAACTGATATCCTCCTTCTCCAGAAAAAGTGCCAGAAGCTTTGCCTCCTTTACACTCAGGATCAGACTGCCGGATTTAGCAGAAAGCTCATTACTCTCCAGATCCAGTGTCACATTGGCAAGATTTAAAACAGTCTGCTGATACTCCCGGTTTCTCCGGATCATAGCTTTCACTCTTGCCACAAGTTCTCCCATAGCAAAAGGTTTTGCCAGATAATCATCAGCTCCCATATTCAGTCCCTCGATCCGGTCCTCTGTCTCCGCCTTTGCCGTCAGCAGCAGAACCGGTGTATAATCGGAACGTTTTCTCATATTCTGTGCTACCTGTGTTCCTTCCATTCCCGGCATCATAATATCCAGCACAACCATATCAAAATGCTCCTTCTGCAGGATCTCATCGGCTGCCAGACCATCCATTACTGCCGTCACCTCAAAGTCCTCCATCTTCAGCACCTCTGAGACTGCCATTGAGAGTCCCATCTCATCCTCTGCATATAATATTTTCATGATTCTCCAACCTTTCCCGGCTCCCGGATCATATCCCGCAGCGTCTGCATGGACAGATCTGTGGATGCCATCTCTCCGGCGCACCGTTTTAATTCTTTTTCAATCAGCGCCGCATTGCTGATATTCTTCTTGTATTTCATCTCATGCTCCAGACTCGCCCAACAGTCCATGGCAATGGTCCGAAGCTGTATCTCCACCCGGATCGAGCCCTTAGCTGCCGCTGGGAACGGACATTCTATGATCACATGGTAACTGCGGTATCCATTTGGTTTTGGACTTGCGATGTAATCCTTTTCCTTTACTACCGGATATCTGCTGTCCGTCTTCATGGACTTTACGAGCTCATACACATCTCCAACAAAATGGGTCACCAGCCGGAAACCAATTATATCTGATATGGATTCCACCGCCGTTTCTACATCCTGTGACAGATCCTTTCTGGCTAACTTTTCCCGCATTCCATCTGCGGATTTGATCCGGCTGCGAATATGCTCCACCGGTCTCTCTCCCTGCCGGTCCGAAAGACCGTCTACCAGTTCCGAAAGCCACCCAAGCACTTCCTGCTCCAGTTCCTTCAATGGTTCATAATATGCTCCATAATATGTACTCTGTATCTCTTCCATAATGATCCAACATTCCTTCCTCAACTCGCAAACCCGGAGCCGCCGGCACAATATCTGCCAAGCAATTCCCGTTGGCTTTCCTCTACATTGCGAGCATTTTCCTATGCCCTAATAAAATACGGTACAAGCTGCACCTTTCTGAGCAACATTGTACCGTATATATATGAAAATTCAATGAACTTATTATATTCTGGAAAAGATCTCTGTCTCTGATTTGAGCTCTCCTGAAATCTGATAATTGATATCCATTTTACCGGAAATATTTTCCATATCAAGCACTAGATTCTGCGTGCTGTCTGCCACACCGGACACGCCTTGGACACCTTCATCAATCGCCGTTGTAATGACCTGGATGGAATTGGCGATTTCATCCACAACATTTTTTAAGTGATCTGTCTTTTGCGCAAAATCCTTCATGATATTCTCAATATAACCCGCCTTGTCACGATAGACTTCTCCTGTGCTGACAAAATCAGCAAAATCCGGCAGGATCGACTCCTGTATATACTCCACAAGTCCGTTGGCACTTTCCGACAGATTATGAACTGCCTCTGTGACAATGCCGTTGATCTGCTGAATATTGTTGGCAGCCTCTCTGCTGTCCGCCGCAAGCTTGCTGATCTCATCCGCCACAACCGCAAATCCCTTTCCTGCCTCACCTGCTCTTGCCGCTTCGATGGAGGCATTTAAAGCTAGAAGATTTGTCTGGGCTGATATACTTAAAATATCATCCGTAAGACTATTTACCTGATCCACACTTTTACTTTCCTCTATCGCCTGATTCAGCTTCGCTAATATAATCTCCATTTTCTCCTTTGTGGAAATCATGTTCTGGCGCGCCTTTGCTTCCATGGCACTTGCATGCTCCTCCATCTCCAGAGAATATGTGTTGATATCCTTGGAACGATCTGCAATCTGGCTCACTTCTCCGCGAACCGACTCTGCATTCTGGTTGATCGCAGCGGCGTTATCTGCTACCTGCTGCATTGTAGCCGTAAGCTCCTCTGTCAATGCAGATAATCCGGTCACACTGTCATTGGATGTCCTGATACTTCCCATAACATTTCCCACAACCTCATCCATTTTCAGTGTATTCTCTGTAAGAAGCTTAAATATATCCTGTAATTTTGACAAAAATACGTTAATTCCTTCACACAGGCTGGCAATCTCATCATCAGATACAACTGTAATCCTTTTGGTCAGATCTCCTTTCCTCTGTTCCAGATCCGTCACCATCTGCGCCATATCCTTCTCTGCGCGGGTAATCGGTTTCAGAATACGTTTCAGCACAGAATATAATGCCCCAAGCATTGCGAGGATTCCCACCAGAATCGCAATTCCATTTAGAATCACTGCACTGCGATACACCCGTTTTAAACCGGTTCTTTCCGCTGCCACTTTCTTTTCTGTGTTTCCCATCAGAGTCGTCATTGCATTCTGCATTTTCTCCCCGTAAGATGCTACGTCTCCGTTTGCCAGAGCATACGCATCTGCGGATTTGTTGTTGGCACTGTATGCCATCAGATTTGCCAGTGAGGACTTGAATTTATCATATGTGGTTTTCAATTCCTCATATGTACTTTCATCACTGTCGCTTACATACTTCTGATATTGCGACATGCTTTTGTCCATATTTTTTTCCAGTGCTTTTAATTCATCTACCATACTTAATTTCACATTATAATCCGTGGCTATAATATGAGACAATGCTGCATTATGGATACTCTGTGCTTCCTGCTGCATCGTCCCCAGCACCTTCACACTATCCATTCCATGATCTGCAATACTTGCCGCACTTCCATTGACATTCTGGATATTCACCACCGCCATAATATTAGACAAAATAGAGACAATCCCCAAAATCAGTACTGGCATCATAATAAAAAACTTAATACTCGATCTTCTCTTTTTTGTATTCACGCTGATTTCTCCTTTCTGTATCACATCAGACGGTCGGCGCCGTCACCTTTTTCACCATATCATCCAATTCTTTCTGTAATTCCTTCGGGCTCAACGTCCCCTTTGCCACTGACGAGCCAAATGATGAGATGGGATCCCAGAAATTTCCTCCCACACGCTGCAGGCACCCATACTCAGACTGTGCGATCACTGCCTGGATAGCCGGCGATTTTTCAATGTCACCGGACTGGGATGCCTTAATATTGGAAGGTCCCTGCCCCCTTTCTGCAAAACGCCTTGTCTGATTATCCTGATTGGTAATCCATTCTGCCAGCTTCATTGCCCATTTAACATTGGAAGAATACGCATTTGCTCCAACCATTTTATACCCCGTAAAGGAAGCCATCTGCACCTGCTTTCCGGTGCATGTATATGTCGGAAGCTTTACTGCCCCATAATTCTTTCCCCATGCCTTGTCAATCGCATTGGCATTCCATACACCGCTGACTCCGGCGATCACGCTGCCATTTTGTACACCTTTGAGAAACTTATCGTCTGTCGTATTTAAAAATGCACTGCTTCCGGCAATCCGCTCCATTGCCTGTGCCACATCAATCCCCTTGATCTTTCCTTTTTTGCTGTTCCAGTTGCAGTAGTTGGTGACACCATCCTCATTTACTCCTGCCTTCAATCCGGTATTTCCAAAAAAGGAATACAAATACCATGCAGACGTCCAGTCCATTGTCACTTTTTTATGTACCTTTTCGGCCTTTGCCAGAATTGTATCCAGCTTCTTTACGTCATTCCCGGAGAAATACTTTTTATTATAGTATAAGAAATATCCGTTATCTGCTGTCATAGGATAGGCAAAAAGGCGATCATTAACAGATGCAGCCTCCACCGCACCCTTGATATTGTCCTGTTTCACCTGGTCCGCATCCCTGATCTCCTGCAAAACTCCACTCGCCGCCAATGCCTGCAGCTGATCATCAGGGAAAGCAAACACGTCGGCTCCTTTTTCCACATCTCCCAGTAATGTTTCCTTACATGTGGTTTCACTCTCTACTGCCAGTTTAATATCAAAGGATGCTTCTGAGGCATGCTCCTTTTTGAAATCATCCACCATAGATTGGAGCATCTTCTGATCCTCAGCCCCTCCCCACAGGGTAAGCTTCACGGTCTGCTCCTTATCTGCCGCTTCCTTTTTTACTTCCTTTTTCTGAGACCCGGTTGTGTTACTGCAGCCGGTCAATGTCAACGACGCACACAATAGCATTGTTATGATTCCTCTTGTCTTTTGTCTCATTTGCAAATCACTCCTCTACTAAATGATTTATTTCATCGTACGATTATAACATAAGATATTTTATCCGTAAAATCAAATTTTTGTAAACTTATTATGTCCTATTGTGAATAAATTTCACAATTAAAATTCCCCGGTTTCTTACTATTTTTACGTTTCAATTAGATACTCTTTTTAAATAATAATGCACACCAAGCCGCCATTGCTGTCGTTGATCACCTTCTGGATGGTTTCCTGCAGCTTTAACTGGCTTTCCTGCGTCAGCTTATTGACCTTGCCACTCATTCCCTCATCCACCAGCTGCCGTACCGTCTTGCCAAAAATATTGGTGTCCCAGATTCCATCCTTATCCGGTCCCCCCTGTTCGGCAATATAATCTAACAGATCCTTTGCCTGCTCCTCCGTGCCAACGATCGGTGCGATCTCTGTCTCGATATTTGCACGGATCATATGTATGGACGGACTCACCGCCTTCAGCTTCACACCATATTTATTGCCATGATGAATAAGCTGCGGCTCCTCAATGGTTATCTCATCCGTTGTCGGTGTAATCACACCATATCCCTTCTGATGTACCTCCTGCCATGCCTGCCCGATCTTGCCAATCTCTTCCTTCTGGGCAGCATATTCCTTCAGCAGGCGGATCAACTGATATTCTCCCGGAATCTCCGTTCCCACCAGTTCACTGAGGATCTGATAATATTTCGTATCATCAAATAAGGTATCAATCAGCACCTTACCGTTTTCCATGCCGATCTTTCGGATATGAAACTCCTTGATCATATCACTGTCTACCTGAAAATGCTCTCTGGTCACATCACTGATCTTTGCAATTCCTGTCAGGATCTGACGCACCTTTTCAAATAATTCTGCCTTAAGCCAGTGACTGTTTGGCAGCATTTCCACCCATTTCGGCAGATTAAATTCGATCTGGCTTACCGGAAACGCCCGAAGGATCCGTTCCATAATTCCCAGAATATCCTCCTTGCGAAGCTGGCTGGCATTCACCGCCATTGCCTCCACATCATATTTATCCCTGATCTCCTGAACCACATTTACGGTTTCCTCACTGTAGGGATGTATAGAATTGACAAGCACCACAAAGGCTTTTCCAATCTCTTTTAACTCCCGGATCGTCCGCTCCTCTGCCTCCAGATAAACGCCACGCTCCAGTTCCCCGAAGCTTCCGTCCGTGGTCACCACAACCCCCACCGTGGAGTGATCGTGGATCACCTTCTGCGTTCCAAACTCTGCAGCCTGTGTAAATGGCATCGGTTCCTTGGACCATGGTGTCATGACCATACGCTCCTCGCCATCCTCCGTGAGACCATTAGCCCCATCTACAATATAACCCACACAATCGATCAGCCGCATTCTGACCTCATTATCCCCCATGAGACGGACGCCCACAGCTTCCTTCGGGATAAACTTTGGCTCTGTGGTCATGATCGTTTTGCCATCGGCTGACTGTGGCAGCTCATCCACTGCTCTCTGACGGTCATGCTCATTGGTAATGGCAGGGAGCACCAAAAGCTCCATAAACCGCTTGATAAATGTTGATTTTCCTGTACGGACCGGTCCGCATACTCCTAAGTAAATCTCGCCATTGGTTCTGCTGGCGATGTCTGTATATACCTGAAATTCCTCCATGGCTACCTCCCGGAATACATTGGCAATGCACTGGTACATGCCGACCGGGCATTGCATGGTTTGCTGTTTGTCTATCTATATGCATTCCGGAATATTATTATGCCTTTTCTGTCAGTCCATAAATGATTTAAAATTTTCAGAGTAATGGAGTTTTTCGTCCTTTGTGATAAATAGTGCCTCCACACCATCCATGGAATTGATGAGTTTCATCCCATCGGAAAGTCCCAGTGCAAATGCCGTGGTGGAAAGACCGTCTCCATCCACCGATTTGTCCGATATAATGGACACACCCAGAAGATCATTTTCATAGGAATATCCCGTTTGCGGATTTAAGATATGATGATACAGAGTGCCATCCTCCGCCTTAATATATCTCTCATAAATTCCGGAAGATACTACGGATTTATCACGGATATTTACCACGCTCACTGTCTCGCTTCGATCCGCAAAGGGCTGCTGTATCCCAATCCGGAACCCATCGGATTCACTTTTTCCTCCCAGACATAGAATATTGCCTCCCAGATCGATCACCGCTGATGTGACCCCATTTTGAGACAGATAGTCCTTGAGCCTGTCTGCAATATACCCTTTGGCAATTCCTCCCAGATCCAGCTCCATTCCGGATTTCTCCAATGTCAGCACATTCTTTTTCAGTTTTACCTTTTTGTAATCCACATAGGAAAGTGCGTTCTCTATCTCTGACGCATCCGGCACTGTTCCCTTTCCGGAGGAAAAGTCCCACAGACTGCTGACCGGATCGATGGTAATATCAAAGCTTCCCTTGGAAATGCGGCTGTAATACAAGCCTTTCCAAAGGATATCTTTCATATCATCTGATACTTTTAGATCCAGACTTCCATCCTTCTCTCCACTCTGCGCCGCCTCCCGGCTGACCTGATTGATCTGATAAAGCTCACTGTCCTTACGTGTGGTACTAAACAGCTTCTCATACTTTGTACAAAGAGAAACACACTGATCCAGTGTCTTCTGACTGCCTCCCTTGTATATGGTGATCGTGTAGGTTGTATCAAATGCAAAGCCGGATATGGATAAGGGATCCTTATTTTTCTCTGTATTTGAAAAGGGTGATACGCAGCCCGTTATGCTGCATATCACCAATGTTACGATCAGACCGATTGCAGGGAGCTTCTTTCCTGTTCCTGCTTTCTTTTTCATATTAATCTCCCAATTTTTCAAACATCTGCTGTGCACAGTGTTCCACCTTCCATGCCCATTCATAAGAAGCGGAATAATGTTTGTTAATGTCCGACAGACCATTGCCTGTATGATAAATCCCCTCCTGCGCCAGATAGCTTTTGGCCAGCCACCGGGCAGTTCTCATAATATTTGCCTGATCACTGAACGCATTGATTCCCTCTGCGTCATCGGTGCTGACACCAAAGCCGGTCAGATTATGATCCTCCCTGGCTCTCCGGGAGGTACCCCATGCACTCTCTAACGCTGCAATAGACGCAAGCCCTACCGCATTGACACCATATTTATGTTCTGCTTTCACAAATACCGGAGCTAATGTCACCATTTCGCTTCCCTTGAGCATTTTTCTCATCTGCGGAACTGTAGCATAACTTTTCACTGTCAGATCATAGGGATTAAAGATCACCGGATTATGCTGTTTCATTCCCTTTACATAACGGGAATGTATTTTTTCAAACTTTTTTCTGATCTTGTGCACCGGTCGTTTTAACCGGTCCAGCTTCTGCTCACATTCGCTCATCTCTTTATCCAGATAAGTCCCCAGATCAATCGTGTCATTCTCTTCAAAAAATGCATCCATTCCGGATACAATAAGTACATCAAAATAATTTGGATTACACAAAATATATCCCTGATATACCACCTGATCCACAGTGGAATCGAAGCCCTGCACCGCTGCAGAAGACACCACACGGGACACGGCAGTTCCGGTTGCCGCTACTTTCACTGCCATTGTACTGTTTCCAATAACCCGGCGCATCTTTTTGAGATATGCCTGACGAACCGTTAATGACTGTGTCTTAGTGATCAAAGCTGATCTTTTGCCGGTAATCTTTTTATTCTCCTTTTTTAACTGCTGAATTTCAGTCATGTATCCGGCATTGTGCAAAAGAACCCTTCCCTCGATCGGACGATAGGTTGGAACCGGCGTTGGCTGTGCCGGTGTTTTCTTTTTGTCATGTTTTGTTTGACCGGACGTTTTATGAGCCTTGGAATCCGATGAAGAATCCTTTCTCCCCGGCACCTTCTGTTTTGTTTTATCCTGTGCCGGTTTTGCCGTTTGCACCGGCTTAACTGTCTCAGCTGGCATATCGTCAGACTCTGCCTTATCCGGATCATCTGTTCCGTTGTCTATCGTGATCTCTGTGGTTGCCAGATCATCCTCATTTGCTGCCAAAAGCTGCAATCTCGGTGCTACCTCCACCAAAATTAACGTAGATATCAGAATCATTACGGTTACTTTCCATATTTTGTTACTCATGATGTCTTTCTTCCCCTTCCAGCTGCTGTCTCAGCCATAGTCTTTCCTTCTCTGTCAGCTCTGCTTTTTCTAACAGATCCGGTCTGTTTTTTGCCGTTCTCAGGATGGACTGCTCCCGGTACCAGGCAGCAATATTTTTATGATGTCCCGAAAGAAGGACAGGTGGAACCTTTTCCCCCATCCACTCCTCGGGTCTTGTGTACTGCGGATATTCTAACAGATTATCGGAAAAAGACTCCTTGACTGCCGACATACCGTTATTTAAAACACCCGGCACCAGACGGGAAATGGTATCCATCACCACCAGAGCCGGAAGCTCTCCGCCTGTGAGCACATAATCTCCGATCGAGACATTATCTGTCACGATCTTTTCCAGTACCCGCTCGTCAATCCCTTCGTAATGACCACAGAGCAGCACCAGATCCTCCTCCCTGGACAGTTCCTCTGCAATCTGCTGATTAAAGGTACGTCCCTGAGGCGTCATAAACACAACTCTCGGTCTTGCGTTTCCTATGGATCTGCAGATACTCTCATAGCACTGATATACCGGCTCCGCCTGCATCACCATGCCGGCACCCCCGCCGTAGGGATAATCATCCACCCGGTTATGTTTGTTGTTGGCAAAATCCCGGATATCGACCGCATTCACCGATATATGGCCTGCCTTGATCGCCCGTCCGGTGATGCTCTCGCCCATGGCCCGCTCAATCATTTCCGGAAATAATGTCATTACATGAAAATTCATCCGATTCACCTCTCACAATGTGAAATTTGGTACTCTGTGACAGCTTCCTTTGCTGTCTCAAAGGATTTTACATCAGCCCTTCCATAATATGGACCGTCACAATCTTTTGCTCCATATCCCGTGCAAGCACGCAGTCAGGGATCACCGGAAGCAGCACTTCCGTTCCCTCATGGTCCACAACGTAGACGTCATTGGCTCCTGTCGTTAATACATCCTTTAATATTCCAAACTGCACTCCATCCTCTGTAACCACGGTGGCACCGATGATGTCCGCAATATAATATTCACCTTCATTCAGAGGAATGGCATTTTCTCTGGTCACTAACAGATCCTTCCCCTTATATTTTTCGATATCGTTGATCGAATCAATCCCTTTAAATTTTAAAATCACAAGATTCTTAAAAAAACGGGCGGAAGCAACCTCCAAAACCTTTTTTTCACTTCCGGTATCCAGAATGATCTCCTTCATCCCTTTAAATCTCTGTGGATCCTCCGTTGTCGGAAAAACCTTTACTTCCCCACGGATCCCGTGTGTATTGGCAATCACACCAACTCTGAAATAATCTTCCATTTGATCTCCTTAAATAACAAAACAGATAAAGTTTCCTATAAATCAAAAATACACCTGTACATGATCATGTACAGGCGTTTTTCACGAACCTACTGTCCGATTTCTACAGTAATCTTTTTGTCCGTATTATAGGCAGCCGCTTTTACAACAGTACGGATTGCCTTAGCAATACGACCCTGCTTTCCGATAACCTTACCCATGTCATCAGAAGCAACCTTAAGTTCCAATAGGATTTCATTCTCTGTCTCAGTCTCTGTGACAACCACCTCTTCCGGGTGATCCACAAGTGCCTGTGCGAGAACTTCCACTAATTCTTTCATATTCTACACATCCTCACTGGTCAAAAAAATTACTCGATTCCAGCCTGCTTTAACAGCTTTCCAACTGTCTCCGTCGGCTTAGCACCATTTGCCAACCACTGCTTAGCCTTTTCCTCGTCAAACTTGAAAACGCTTGGATCCTGATTTGGATCATAGGTACCGATCTCATCGATAAACTTACCATCTCTTGGAGATCTGGAATCAGCAACTACTACTCTATAGAAAGGTGCTTTCTTCTTACCCATTCTTCTTAATCTGATCTTTACTGCCATGTCTTTCACCTCCTAATCTTGCTTGTACTATTTATATACAAACTCCGATATGATCGGAATCTGAATGCACTGTCATAAATGCTTCCCATTTAAAAACCAAATGGAAGCTTTGGCATACCGCCGCCGAAACGCCCTTTCTTTTTGCCCTTGCCGGACATCATACCGGACATCTGCTTCATCATTTTGCGGGACTGCTCAAACTGCTTGATCAGCTTATTGACCTCTGCAATATCCACTCCTGCTCCCTTCGCAATACGCTTTTTACGGGATGGATTGATCAATGCAGGGTTGCCTCTCTCCTCCGGCGTCATGGAATAAATGATCGCCTCGGTTCCCTTAAACACATCATCATCAATGTCCAGATCTGCCGGAAGTCCCATCCCCGGCATCATACCAAGAATGCTCTTGATACCGCCCATCTTCTTCATTTGGCCGATCTGCTCCAGAAAGTCATTGAAATCAAACTCCGCCTTGCGGAACTTCTTCTCCATCTCTCTGGCTTTATCCTGATCGATCTCAGCCTCCGCTTTCTCAATCAGAGTAAGCACATCGCCCATGCCAAGAATACGGGATGCCATACGATCCGGATAAAACTGCTCCAGATCAGAAAGCTTCTCTCCCATACCGACATACAGGATCGGACGCCCTGTCACCGCACGGATGGAAAGTGCCGCACCACCTCTGGTATCACCGTCCAACTTTGTCAGAATGACTCCGTCTATCTCAATCTTTTCATGGAATGTCTTAGCTACATTGACCGCATCCTGACCTGTCATGGAATCCACAACCAGAATCGTCTGGTCTATGTCAATGTTCTCCTTGATCTCCTGTAACTCGCCCATCATGTCCTCATCCACATGAAGACGTCCCGCAGTATCCAGGATCACAACATTCTCATTATGTGCTGCCGCATGCTCGATCGCTGCCTTAGCAATATCCACCGGCTTATGGCTGGTACCCATGGAGAATACCTCCACGCCCTGCTTTTCTCCGTTGACCTTTAACTGCTCGATCGCCGCCGGACGATAAATATCGCAGGCTGCCAGCAGTGGACGGCGTCCTTTCTGCTTCAGCTTTCCGGCAATCTTCGCCGTGGTCGTGGTTTTACCGGCACCCTGAAGACCACACATCATAATGACGGTAATCTCATTGGATGGCTTCAACGCAATCTCTGTGGTTTCACTGCCCATCAGATTGACAAGCTCTTCATTTACAAGCTTGATCACCATCTGCCCCGGCGTCAGGCTGTTCATCACATCCTGTCCAACCGCACGTTCCTGCACTGTCTTGACGAAGTTCTTTACTACTTTAAAGTTTACATCTGCCTCTAGAAGAGCCATCTTTACTTCCTTTAAAGCTGCTTTCACATCCTCCTCCGTCAAACGTCCCTTGCTACGGAGGTTCTTAAAAACATTTTGCAGCTTTTCGGATAAACTATCAAATGCCATATAAATAACCTTGCCTTTCCAAAGAACTGCAAACTTTGGGCCGCAGGCACAAATTTACTGTGTGAAAAAAAATTTTTTTCACACTATCCCTCCATTTCAAAGTCTGCTTTTACAACACAATGGGTAGTATACACAATCGTTTTAATGTTGTCAAGTATTTTTCTTGACAAAAATCATTTTTTTAATATTATGGGCATATCGATATATTACATGTGCGAAGCTTGTGTATTATACATATTCTTCCAACATTTCTCCTACATTTCTCTGTATTTCCCGTGAAATTTCTTCACATATGTCTTTGTTCATTCCGGCTTGCACTCCAACTCGGACCAATTCACGGATACCCGGATCTTTTCCATTGCCATCTACCGTCGTTGTATGTTCCCCAAAATAAGTATTACTGTATGTCAGATCATAAGCCGGGCTTAACCTCCAGCAATCGTTTTCTTCATTATACAAGTATGAAAAGTTTTTCGAATGGTCGTCCCGATTATGTGCAAATACATTAAAACACATTCTTCGAAACATCTGCTCCCGTTCTATCGGATTATCGGCTGTCAGCAACCTCGTTAATTTCATCAGACTGTGATAATCCAGACTCGGCTGTTCAAAATCTAACTCTAGTAATGCTGCTACCGTAGCTGTATGAATTCTTTTGACCTTTCCCTGATGATCTTCCCGGTCAAATCGCTTTATTCCAAAATAACCATCGCATCTCTCAGACGAAAACAACTTTGTCTCGCTCATAGTAATTCCACATTTTCTGGCACAAACCGAATACTCATACTCCATTCTCCCAACATTTTTGCCATCCACATGTGCCGGAAATTTGATGATCCACTCCTCCCCTCTGTACTTTGTCATGATCTTTGGCCGTGCACCTCCACTGGTGCCTCCCAGGCTGTATAATTCATCAAGCTTATCAGAATACTCCGTATTCAGAATTTTTTGACACTGCTCCGCCAGTTCATCCAGATCATCCATAGAATGTTCCTGTGCGATGTCTATATATGGCTCATAAGCAAGCTTTCCCATCCCGGAATGTCCCACAATAGCCAGCCGTTCCAGCACCGTATAGTTTTCCGGGTTCTTTCCTTTTTGCCTGAGAAGACGGTCCAGCAAAAGTCTTCCCCATGCATCCGGAAGACTATCTGCAAATATTCCAAACAGCCCATTAAAATATGTTCTTTTCGGTACAAAAACACGTCCATTCACCGGCAGAGAAAACGGACTAATAGATACTTCCTTTTCCAGCCACTCCTCACTATATTGAAACGCCACTCTTTGATCCTGTGTCATTGCCAGAGTGCCCACAAGACAATCATCCCACAAAACCTTTATAAGATTATCTGCTTTCATTAATAACCTCCTGAATATCCCGGTAAGGAATCTGTGTAAATATATTGCGCAGATCCCCTGCTATATCTAATGCCATGGCAAGTTTCGTAAGACTCACAAGCGAAATCTGACCGGTCGTCTCAAATCGTTTAACGGAACCATAGCTTACCCCACTCATCTCTGAAAGTCTTTTTTGCGAAATAGATCTTCTCTTACGAATATCCCGAACCCGCTGTGCAATTTTCAGATCAAGCTCTTCTGCTGTTTCCCATACCAGACCTCTCATTCCGTGTCATCTCCTTCAAATAGTTATGTATAATATTTTATCTATTTCCGTCAAATTTATGCGTTTTTGGATAATATATTATCTATCTAATTATAACATTTTCTTATGATCCTTACAAGTAAAACCCCTTTCCATCAATGTCCCCGCAGATCCAGTTCACTATATATTCCATCATAGTCTCCCCATGCATAAACAACGTAATAGTCCTTCCCTTTAACCGGATGCTTAAAACGTATGTCCACATGTTCACTGACACACAGGCTCTGACCTTTCTGCCGCTCTACATCACAATACCATTCTTCCGGGGTATTCTCTGTATAATATTTTTTCAGATTTTTAAGCGAAAGATCGCTTTTTACCAGAAATGCTCCCAGATACTGCATCCCATTTCCGTTTCCAGACAGCTTTCCGGCTGCAGATACCTTTTCAATACATTTCGTCTGTTCCGGCATCGGCACCTGTGCAAGCTCTGTCATGGTCTGCTTTGCTATATGATCATTCACCCTGGGAATAGAGATCAAAAACAAAATTCCCCCAGCCATCACAATACATAACAGAAATATCAAAAGACGTTTTACTATTTTCATATCTTATCTTCAAGCCTCTCATAAATTCTTTATTGTAGAATTATTCCTTCTTAAATATTTATCGACATCACTTTGTTATTTCAATATGGAACAATCTGAATTGCAGATTATCAAAAAAACATCTAGAATACGCCACAACAGGCACATCCCGGATGTTTTCTTCTCAAACTTCAACCACAAAAATAAGTAGTTTAAGTATTTATTTTATTGCCCCGTATCTTCTCTATTCCAGCTTGCTATACACATCATCGGTCACAGGCTCACACCACTCATTGGAGGTTTCCTCTCCCGGCACCTCTACTGCCAGATGCGAGAACCACTCTGTCGGAGCTGCACCATGCCAGTGCTTTACTTCTGCCGGAATATTAATGCAGTCACCCGGCTTCATCTCGACTGCTTCTTTTCCTTCCTCCTGATAATAACCGCGTCCTGCTATACATACCAGAATCTGGCCGCCACCTCTCTTTGCGTGATGGATATGCCAGTTGTTACGGCAGCCCGGCTCAAAGGTAACATTGAAAATACCAACCTGATCCGTAGAAACCGGTGCCAGATAACTCTGTCCGATAAAATATTTTGCAAATGCATCATTCGGAGCACCAATTGGAAATACCATGGATTTTGCGTGGGCTCTCATTGCCTCATCCTCATAAGTAAGATCGCCTTCTGCCACATTCCACACTTCTTTGGCCAGATTAAAGACTGCCCAGCCCTTTGGCCATCCGGTATAAAATGCAGTATGTGTAATGATCGCTGCGATCTCCTTCTGGGTCACGCCGTGATCCTTGGCATTCTGCAGATGAAACTTTAAAGAAGAGTCCGTAATTCCGGACGCCATCAATGCAACGACAGTAATGATACTTCTTGTTTTTACATCAATATCCTGATTGTTCCAGTTCTCACCAAAAAGCACATCATCATTAAAATGTGCAAACTGTGGTGCAAATTCTGAAAGAGCTACTCTTCCTGCTGTCTGTACGATTTTTTTCATAATATACCTGCCTTTCCTGAATACTGCTGCCCGCTGGCCGCAGATTACACTGTGCATTTCCTATTCCTATATTTTCTATAACTGTTTTACCCATTCACGGATTTCCTGTCGGCTGACATTATTTAACAGCTTTCCTTCGGTAATCTTGGCATCCGGTGCAGAAGGCTGCAACTCCTTCACGGTATTGCCAAAGCCACTGCCTCCGGAGGTTGCAAACAGAATGACCTGCTTTCCTGCAAAATCATACGCCTCCAGAAATGTATTGATAATGGTCGGTGCCACATACCACCAGATCGGGAAACCTGCATCTGTCAAGTATGGGACAAAAAAATTTATTTTTTTCTATTTTTTATTCTACTAACTCCTTCCACAAATGTCTAATGCTTATTTTGTTCGTTATTCCATGCTCAAAAACTATGACATAATATCAGCCAGCATCAGCCTAAAGTTTTCTTCTTACTATCTGTCTGTTTCTAATTCATCAAATTGCCTATATATCAAAAATATCCACCAAATATCCTGCCCCTTCAATTTTCATCAACCAAAACAGCCGCTACGGACATCCTCATCTGTAACAGCTGCATAATAATATATGTTATCATACTTTATTTTTGAATTACATAATCTAATTTTGGTGGTACATGATTTGCCTTTTTCAACATTTGTTCTTCACCAATAAGTTTTATTGTATTTGCAATTAACTCGCCCTCTATTCCCTTATCATAACAATACACAGTTACTGATGTCGAATCTGCTCCAACAATGTCTGAAAGTATATCCTTATCTGTTACATCCAAAGAGTGCCCAAAAATACATAAGAAATCCCAATCGGATGAGTTGTGATAATATTGCCATTCCCTTGCCATCGCTCCTTATTCTTTTCAAAAAACGCATTTATCTCTTTCATATATTTATAATTTTCTATTCCCGTATGCTTTTGTATCCTTTGGGCAAATTTTTTGAAAATTGTAAAATTTGTATGAATATCTCGGTCATCCCCCTTCCAATATTCATCAATCCCCAAAACCATATTATTTTTATCAGCAGGTCTTCCAGCATCGCAATTGCCATGTATATGGAACACTTCTGCATTATTATAAACTCTCTCATAAGTGTTCGTATAATTAAAGTTAATAACATAATCAGGTTTGATTTTATCAATTTCTGGTATATGTTTATCAATCTGAATCACATCAATGAATTTGCCAAGGTAAAGTTCCAATGCTCTTGTTATTTTTTCTAACTCTTCATAAGTGATTTTCCTAAATATCCTAACATTTATTTTGTCTGGTTTCAAATCACTTTCTTCAACTCTTTTAAATTTATTCTTGCATTTTTTCCATCTTGCAAACTTTTAAAGATTTCTGCTAAATTTTCATCTAAATTATCAGAATTTTTATCAATCTGTTGAATTATATAGCAAATTTCTGATTCAAAATCAATCCAGTTCTCCCCCCTTATATTTCTCAATTCATATAAATGATACAAGTATGAATACCAAGTATTTTTATATATCAACATATGTATTTCAGATAAGATTTCATCCTCTAATTCTATATATTGATTCGGTATAGTTCCTTTCCATTTCCTTTTTTGAAATGCATCACTCACATATTCCTTAATACTCTTCACGGTATTCCAATTATCAATCCAAGTCCGTTGAAAGGAATTTCTACGCTGTATTTCATTATCTCCACCCATAAAACTCCAAACTACTTCTACACGCTTGCAAAATTCCAAAAAATCTATATATTTTGTTGGCAAACTATGTGCCAAATCAAAACCATTACCAACAATTAACACAGTTTTCCCCTTCTCTGGCATTTATCTGATACCCCTTTCTCATATCTTTTAGTATAATTTACCATGTCCTACCGGCAAAGAGCAAACATTGTTTTTGCAATCATTTTTTCTTCTTCAAATATTCCTTTTCAATATGTTTTAAACTCATTTTTTTAGAAATTATAAATTCACCAATGTCACCAATATCTGATTGATTATCATTATCATTGATCAAACTCCAATCACATAATTCTTTCATATTATTATAACTTTGGTCATACATATCAAATAAATTTTTGAAAGTAGAAAGACCAACGATATCTATAAATTCAACATATGCATTTCTCATTCCATCTTCAAAAATTTTCTTTGTATCAAATTGATTATTTGCTATCTTAAAATAAAACAGTGCTTCGCTAATATACAGTTTAATTTCTTTAAGATAATATTTTTGGGAGTCTCTATACATACTTTCCATTTCTTCATAATCTATTTTATTCCTATCTAGGTTCTTAATCAACAATTCTTTTTTATCGTACTCTTTCTTTTTGTTCCACGCCTTTTTTTGTAAAACTAATTCCTGTTAAAATATTATTCAGAATAACTTTATGAAAATACTCTGCAAGTTCTTTTCTTTCCTTATCATGTCTTTTTTCATCAGTGTCCTTTGAACTAAGATATATCAAACCCCATAAAATTGCAGTAATGCCAACAAAAATAGCTAAGGCAACAAAAAATTCTAAAGCAAACAAAAACAATTTATTCTTACAAGGGAAAAATTGTTTAATTAGCGCAGGAATAAAATCATTTTGAAATGCAATAGTTGTTCCAATCCCACTAAATGCAACCGATCCCACCTGTTTTACTATCTTCTTCCACGATTTATCATTTTCTTCTCTTATTCCACGTAATTCATCTTCAACAGGATAAATAACTGTTTCAAATACCTTTCTAAGTTTATATGCTTGCATATCAATAACTCCTATATTTATTCCTTGTTGCAACAATCTACGGCCTTAATCGTATTTGCAGTTATTTCGTCAAGAATTGTTTTTGCTACTTGAGATTTTCTTTTTGGATAATTTACTTTTACAGTTTCCAGAAAATTGAATTGAAATCCCAACAAAACTTTCTTACACATAAATATCTGTAATTCCTGACTGTCCATATCATGACATTGACCAAAATATTCACATTTTTTTAATATGTATTCCACCACATATTTTGTCAATACATCATTTTCAAATATTTTATCCATCACATATTCAACATATAAAGGCATCCAACTATACGAATACACAAAACTTTTTCTTCCTGTAATAGTTATTCTCCTTAATTTTCTAGAAGAAACCATCACCTTTCTACTTAATAAATAATATTTAACTTCATTATTGGCAAGAGTTATGTATCTATACAATACATGATCTTTTGTATTGTTATAAAACGCAGCAAATGACCCCTCATTAATATAATTAGTGTATTCTATATATGCACCATATATCTTTACTAAATCATATAACATGTTAGTACCAGTATATTCATATAAGTCTGCGTCACCTTTATATCTACTCTTTATTTTCATATCTTTTTCCTCCCTTGAAATCCGTCTAAAACCAATCACATCTATCAAAAATACCCACAGTAATAACTATAACACAAATTTATACAAAATTATACAAATAATTTTGACTTTCTCTTTTGTTGTTTCGCCACCCTATTACCCTCCACACAAACCGTCCGAAAATAATCATCATTCTTAAACACCACCTGCAAACTGCCATCACCATAAATATACACCTTGTCGATCAGCTTTGATAAGATGCTGCCATCATATTCCTCAAGCATACTGCACTGTTTCAAATTCTCCTCGTTTTTCTCCGGTTCTGGCTCACTCTTAGGGGATTCATCTGATTATTTTTAGGAACCAATCGGTCACATTTGTAACCCGGTAGGTCACACTTTACAAATTATTTTGCAAATAAAAAAGGAAAAGCCCATGTTAAATCCATCTGACTTTTCCCTTGCTTTCCATATAATCCACTTGCAATATAACGTAAATTTACCGCAAAGAACAAGCAGGCTTCCCGCCTGCCTGCTTTAATTACTCAAACATCCACATTTTTAGATGGTTCTCCTCCATGATTTTCCCCAAATCTGCTCCACTTACTTCTGAAATGCTGTAACTTCTTGGTCTTGGCTCATCATATCCGGTGGTAAAAATATAAAATTTCCCATCCGCTTTTACCAATGTCTTTCCGTGATAATCAAAATTGTCACAGGCTTTCGCTTTGATACCCATATGCTGGCACATGTATTCTAGCAAATACCGACTTGCCAGACAATCTCCTTTTCCCTGAAACAGTAGGAGCATCCAGTCATTCTGCCCAGCCTGATAATCTGTCGTATAACCGATATACCATGCTGCTTTCTCTGCTTTTTCCTTATCTGTCATGCCCGCAGTAATATACCCATTTTCAATTTTCTCAAATAATTTATTTGTGTAGATATTGACTTCCGCATAACTGGTAACCTTTGCTGTCAGCTCCCTGCCATCCTCCAGAACTGCCTTAACGGTAGCCGTCTGTGTCCAGACATCGTATGATGGCCCCCATACCATTGTTACCAGACCATAATCAGTAATCTCGAAATAATCTTTTCCTTCCCCCTCCAGTTTCCATGTCCGCACCTCTTTTTTCGTACCGGACACCCGGAAACGAAATTCTCTTAGATGCTTTGTCTCATACCGGATATAACTTTTATAGGTATCTCCAAGATAATACAGAGAAACATCTGTCGCATTTAACATCGGATTATCCTGCTCTGTCTTGTTTGCTTTCTTTTTAACGGTAATCCTGCACTTATAAGTTTTCTTTTTATAAGTGGCTGTGATTGTTGCCTTGCCTGCTTTTTTCGCCTGGATGGTTACTTTGTTTTTCCTTTTCTTTGTGATTATCACCACAGACTTTTTACTGGTTTTCCACTTCACTTTCCCTGCATTTTTCAAAGTAAGCACAGCCGTCTTTCCCACATACATTGTCTTATTCTTTACAGACAGCTTGGGTTTTGCTTTTGCATGGACATTCTCTGCAGGAAAAAACACTGTTACCAGTAATATTATGCAGAACCATAAACCATACACTCTTTTCTTCATAAGAACCAACCCCTTCCTGTAATTCCTATTCATCATCCATTTCCTCTGCAAGCTGTGCCGGAATACATGCAATCATTCCCTTTATCCAAAGTTTATACGCCATAAGACGCAGCAGGTATTCTGGCATCTTCCGGACACCCCTTTCCCAATCTTCATAGGTGCGTATCGGTATCTTAAAATAAGCTGCAAATCTTCTCTGGCTCATTCCTGTTTCCGAACGGATTTTCCTCAATAGTTCTCTGTTCTCCATATCTGCCTCCCTCCGGTTTTGATAAATACCCTTTGTTCCTATTTATATAACGCCACGTAATGCGTGGTATGTCAATAAAAACATGAATTATTTATACAAGATTATCCAATATACTGCTAATCAGTTTCCCTGCCAAAGCCCTACGTTCCACCGGCAGCTTGTCCATCTTTTCCTCCATACTGATATTAGACCTGTTTCTGCTTTTCCATATGTAATAAAGTCCATCGTCACATCATAATACTGTGCAAAGAAAACGAGCAAGTCTACACTGCAGCCCTTTTTCCCTGCTTCAAGACGGTTAAAGTACTCCCTTGAAATCCCTATCTCTTCTGCCACTTTCTCCTGTGTATATGTTTTACCTTTCTTATTCCTTAGCTCTTTTAAGCGTTTTCCGCTTTCTGCCACATTATAACAATACATTTCTAACCTCCTGATTTTCTTACTTTGTTGTCTGAATAAAATCAGGAGTCTGTCGGGAAACGGCACCGAAAAATCATGTGTCTGCCTGTTGTCGAAATTAGGAATTTAATAAAGAAGAATAGAAAAGAAAAATAGAAAAAGCAGAAGTATGTCGAACCAAAAAGTGCCATAGTCCCTCGATTGGCTATGACACTTTTATATCGCTTTTTTCGTCTTTTAATCCGGCGTATGCCATTTCTGAATAAACGTAAATAGTAAATAAGATGCTAACAGCTCACCATTTATAAGCGAGATTCTCACAAACAAATAACGAGAAATTCTTGAAACACTGATAAATACAGACTTTTCTAAAAATCATATTATCATTATATGTTCCGAGAATTCAGGTTATAAATTTAGTGGCGTTATTTCGATGGAAAACGGAGGGTTTGACGTTTCCCTTCAAAAAATATAACCCCTCGAATGTGATAATCGACAAATTCACTATCACACCCGAGACTCCTCAAAAAATACTAAGGTTATAATAATTTTCTATATACATATCATTTAACCTTCATTTTACTCCACTTACTCCATTTTTTCATAGATTTACTATAAGCCCTCACTTTAACACTAAGCACCGAACATTCAGCATCAGCCACCTTACTTTTAAAATAAACCTTTTTAGTTATCTTATTTAATATCCGTTTTCCAGTCCTTTCGTTGTATAGCTTTACATGATATTTAAATGCCCCTCTAACTTTTTTCCATTTTATAGTTATTGTACCATTTTTTATTTTAGACTTTTTTACCTTTGGCATTTTCATTTTAGCATCAATTTCAGAAGTCGGAGTCGCTGAATTTGAAGAAGGAGTCGTATCTATTGTCCATTCATTAACCGGCTCTGGAGTCCATCCAACAGGTACCGTCAGTGGCAATGGATTAGCAGTAGCAACAACATCATTTACATTTGAGTCATTTGATTTTTCGGGAACTTGTGGTGCCGGAACTGGAGTCGCTGGATTTGAAGAAAGAGTTGTGCCTATTGTCCATTCATCAATCGGTCCCAGAGTCCATCCAACAGGCACTATAAATAAAAATGAATCTTCTATATTTTCATCTCCTATTTTCTCCTGTGCATACACATTAATAGGACACATAAACTGCAAAGCAATACAAACCATAACGGCTATCAAAATACAAAAAAATTTCTTATTTATATCCATCTAAATCCCTCCTAACAATATATTAATATGCATTGGCTCCCAATGCCTGATTAATGTTCGAATATTTTACAAAATACGATTTTACACCGTTGGTCGCTGCTGTAATACCATCAATTGCCATAATATTTGTAGCACTTTCGTAAGTAAATGCTATGCCACCACTATCACCACCTTCCACATGATTCGTTGTTTCCAAAAAATCATTAAAAACAATACCTTCATATGCGACCGAGCTTGAAGCATTCGTTACAGTCCCACTAGTATACCCTGTTGTTTGACCAATTTTCCCAACTGTCATGCCATTCCAAAAAGAAGGATAATAGTATCGATCTGTTAAAGCTAACGACGAGCCATATAGATGATTACTAATTGTATGTGAACCGTTTACCAAGACTAACGCTGCATCTACAGATCCTCCATATGCTAATTTGCAAACATATCCAACATAATTATTTTTATCATAAATATAAGTAGATGTATATACTTTTCGCCCTGCACTATTACCATGTGCTGCCGTTACAAATCCGTAACTTGTTGAACCATCGCTATTTAGCCACCATGCACGATACCCGATACTATATATTCCACAATAACCATTCTGTAAATCTGTTGCTATTGTTTGTCCTGCTGATAACATAGATGTTAGCTCATTTTCATGCTTTGCATTTTCAAACATAATTTTTTCATCGTCTAAGGCGGCATAATCTTTAAGATGTTTTTCTTTATTTGCATCATCATTTTTTATAGTAATAACGACAGCATTTTTTTCCACATCAATATGAAACCCTTGAATGTCCTCTAAAATTTCTTTCTCCTTTCCCTGTGCTATATCCCAATTACTTTCATAATATTCTTCTATCTTTTTCATTTCCTCCTTGAGTTGATTAAGAGAATATTTTACCTTTTTTATTTTAACTTTTTCTCCATCAGCACTTTCCTCAACCTTATTTAGTATTGCATTATTCTTATCAGTAGTATTTACTACTATATTTTCTTTTGAATCCAAATACATTCCTGCATACTTTTTCGGATTTTCAGTACCAACATCCAATCCACCTAAATCCTCATTTATTGACAAAATTGCCTCTTCTGTTTGCGGTGAAATTGAATTGGATTTCATTTCCTTAATTTCTGCATTTGTTGCAGATGTACTCTCATATGCCTTTTCTAAAATTTTCCCACCATCAATCGAATCTTCAACAGGTATTTGTAATGATTCAGCTTTGGCATAACCACTATCAAAAACAAGTGAAAAAGACATACACATTACTGCTATTTTTGCTAAACAAGATCTTTTTTTCATTCTTATAATCCTCCAATTATTAGATTTCCTACTTTAATAAAGGGTTAATTTACATTTTCGCAGATAGGCAAGCCATTGTTATGGATCTTTCTCCACTTTATACCTCGCTCTTTGTAGCACCGTACTTTACTCCTCTACCATAATCACCTCCTTTATCTCTATCTATCCATAACCAAAGTGTTAGCTTATTCTCTCTATAGGGTAATCCCCATAAAAATTTTCCTGCCAACTACTGGCTCGTTTTCTATAATTAGATTTTGCTAACTGTTTCTATGCAAGGTCCTTTCGATGAATTTTTCCTTACTTTTCTATATTAACCAATCTCTCAGTCTGATTTGCTTTTTAGTCTTTACAACGGCTCTTAATAAACTCCAAATTTAGATAAAACTGTTTTCCTCAATAAAGCATATCTTTCACTTTCATCCTTTTCATCCGAAAGCTCTTCTAAAGCTTTTTTTGAAAGTTCTATTTCTGTTTGCTCTGCAATTGCTCCAATAACTAAATCTTGTTTAATCTGTATTTCTGCCCTTGAAAAAAATTCTTGATAAAAAATATCTTTGTTGTCATAATTTTCATTGATGTATTCTTCCAAAGACATATCTCCTACATTAGCCAACTGTTCTTGTAACATGACACTTTGCAATGCATACTGAACAATTTGTTCAGTATCCAAATCAAATCTGCATTCAGATATTACTTTGTTTAAAATGTCATTCGCAATCTCACTCTGTTTTTCAGATTTTTTTTCCATCAAAACATTTTTTCGTGCTATTTTATAATACGTCTCTACACTATCTGCTGATAATTCTTTTTTTGCAAATTCATCTGTTAATGTTTGTTCAACATATTTTTGTATAGCTATAACACGAATTTTAAATTTTTCCTTTTTTCCTACTAGATTGAAATCTTCATAAGTATCTGGTACTACTAATTCCCTTTTATATGTCTTTCCTTTTTTCATTCCTATAAGGACATTTTCAAATTGCTCATCAAACTTTCCTGAGCCTACTTTTACTGTTACAGTGTTCTTTCCAATCACCTTACCTTTAAAGTAAACGGAATACTCAATCGTAACAAAATCTCCACTTTTAACTTTCTTTCGATTATCAAGATTAATTAATTTATCATAAGAATGCATAATTCGATTTACATATTCCTGCACTTCTTCGTCAGTAACTGACAACTGCAAATCGCCATCACTTATACCGTATTTCTGAATGAGATATTTGTAATTTGGACATTGCGTAATATTACAATTTGATACTCCATTTTTTCTTAAATAATTCCGGATATCTTCGTGCAACAAACAGTTAACATCTGCATCATCTTTTTTGCATGATATTAAAAAAAATGTTACAAAAACCAATACCAATAAAATCAAAATTACAACTAATTTTAACCTTCTCTTTCCGCTCGTTTTACATACACCTCCTTAAAAATTTACATTCTTTCGAAAACTCCAAACCTTTAATTTTACCAGCTTTCTTTGTTGCCAAAATGAAATATATCTTTTCATAGCTTTATTCCTAGAATAAAAAAATCTATATTATCTTGACAGGAAATTAATATGAATTATATTTATGTATAAAATGACATTTATGCCCCATGTTAGATATAATAATCATCCACTCTGAAATCTCTATAATACCAAACTAATTGCTACTAACCAAACAATATTCTATTTTTTCAATCGTATTACATTTTTCACTGTAGAAATCAGTGTCAACGACAACAAGATCAACAATACTGTAATCCCCACAGCATCGTTCAAGTGCACTCCTACAGGACCAGCAGCCAATCCATTTTTAAATATGCTGTATATGACTATTTGCCCAAATACAACACCAGCAATAATACCCACTAAAAGATAAAATCCGATTTGTATCCATGCAACACAAAACAGCTTATTTTCTGTAAATCCCAGAAGCCGGAGGGTCTGAAACTCTTCCCGTCTGGAAAGCAAAATTCCCCTTGTGGAATTTAACCAGCCAATCCCCGCTACAAAACTCAATACTCCGAGTACCAGCTTAATCAGAACCATACGCTGGTTAAAGATCTGACTCTCTAATACCATCCTCATCTAACTGTAATATTTCAATATTATATCCATGACTTTTCCATGATATAAAATTAGAATTATGTTCATATGGAGTTATAATGACTACCGTTTCCTCTTTATCTATAGAACAATTCAACATCTCAATACATTGATTTATCGCTGTCGTCATTCCCTGTCCATTCAAAACTAATGCATATTCATCATTTCCTCCAAAGTGATGTTTTATAATTTCTCTTTTCTTATAAAATTCTTCTTCAATAAAATTTACCGCATAGTTCTCTGATGAATGCAAATTAGAATACAATGGAGCATATACATTCAAGATCTTTTTTTCTATGGGTCTATACAATTTCCCCGATGCACACCAGTCCGCATATATCCACGGAATTATTTCATCTGGTGTTCCAATCAAATTTTTCCGATACTCTCCAAAGTTATCTTCCTGCATACCTTCTCCCTTTCTATTTCTATTATCTCAACACTCACAGTATAAGCTATGAAGGCAAACCCTCTTTCGCTTGTCTACAATATAGTTCCATAAAATAAATGTAACCCAATCATAAAAAAAATCAATGCTCTCTGCACGAAACGACATTTTTTCGTCAATTTTGGTCAAAAACAGCTTTTTTATTTTCTTTTGTTGCCTCTTTGAAAAATACACGGCAATTGCATAACCGCTGTCAATACAAGGCTAACCGCTAGACATACCGCATAATGCCTCTGATTTAGAGCAACTAAAGCAGAATAGAATACCATAATTATGATTATCAACAAACACGTTGTACGTCTATATTGATTAATTTCATCTTCTTCCAGTCTTTTATTCTCTGAATCAATAGGGCTGTTTACCACAACACTCAATCCACTGATTGCCATCAATATATGAACAATCCAATTACATTCTGCATGATTTACTATATAAAAGCTGCTTGTTAGCAGTCCTACAGATATCATCATACAGGTATATGCATGCCCGGCATGGTAGCCGCCACTAAATTTTCTCGTAACCATAAAAGGAATAACAATCAGCAGTCCCTCCGTCAGCATCCCTATCATACCGCTGGCAATCAGAAAGATCGCCAGCGGCATAACAGAAACCAGAAAACTATACAGTGCATACTCATACAATTCCCTGTCGTCGGGTTCAATGGCATCATGCTTAATCAGCCAGCCACTTAGTGCCCTTAAAATATGTTCCATTATTTCTGTCTCCTAAAACGTGACAACTCTTTCGGAGCTTTAGGCTGGTATGCCATCCAGCACGTTGTTGAGTTCGCATCTGCTTTCAGCACATTTGTAAGTACCTTAGCCGCCAATGCCGCAGATTTGCCGGCAGTATTCTTTTTTGTATTCATGAATGCGTCTCCTTTCTGTAAGTACAGTGATATTATAGTTACCAACCGCATAATAACCTATTTTCCACAAAAAATCGACAGATAAAGCATGAACGGACAAATTTTCCTATTTTTTGGGCAAGTTCGTTCCATTTCATTCAATTTATATATATATTTCAGAATAATGTAGAAAAAACAGAATTTTTTTCTATGTGATACAGAATTATTCTGTAATACATTCTTCTTTTAGCAAATAATCCTTGCTAAGATGAATTTTGAAAGGAGGGCTTTACTTTGCTGGAAGAACAATTCATTACGATGGGAAGACGCATTCGATTACGGCGTAAAGAACTCGGTCTTACCCAAAATAGGTTGGCTGAATTATTAGGAATATCCAATAATCACTTGTCCGCCATTGAAAACGGAAGGGAGAAGCCCAGTTTAGAAAAATTTGTCATATTATGCGAGATGCTAAAAACGACTCCTGATTTTCTCCTTCTGGGAAATCTTCATTCATGCAATGTTTCCCAGAATATATCCGATAATCTCCGTCTATGTAATGCAGAAGACATTAAACTGGCCGAACAAATTGTTGAACTTTTGGTTTCACGTAACCAGAATGTTTGGAACAAGGATATCAACTCATCTGATTGAAACAACACACCATTCACACCTTTTGCAATTACTGCTTGCTATTTTGCTGATTCATTGTATAATAGCAAGTAGTCATGAAATTGAGGAGGATGTGATATTTTGCGTATTTTAATTTGCGATGATGATAAGAACATTACCACACAACTTCAGAAGTATATCATGGATTTTTTCAAAAGCAAAAAATTGGAATCCCCTGAAATATGCTGCTATCACAGCGGAGAATCCTTGCTTTCTGATAATAGCTCTAAAGATATCGTTTTTCTGGATATAGAAATGCCCGGTTTGAATGGCATATATGTAGGAAAAGCATTAAAGGAAATGAACAAAAATACCATTATTTTTATTATCACATCCTATGTAGAATATCTGGACGATGCCATGCGTTTCCATGTGTTCCGCTATTTGTCAAAACCTTTAGATAAGCAGCGGCTGTTTCAAAATCTGAAAGATGCCATCCAATTATATAATTCCACCAATATTAAAATACCGATTGAAACCAAAGAAGGCATCTATACCTGTACAGCGTCTGAAATCATTTTAATCGAGGCAATGAAGCACACCATTACCATTCATGCCCTAAGCAGAGATTTTGTTGCCAGACAAAATATGGAATACTGGGATAAAACGCTAAACATGCCTTGTTTTTTTCGAACACACCGAAGTTTCATTATCAATATGAAATATGTGGCAGATTTTGACCATTCTCTGGTTCATCTCTATGATGACCAATACACAGCCTATCTGACAAAACGAAAATACTCGGAGTTTAAGAATGCTTATTTTTTATATCTGGAAAGTACGAGGTAGCAGAATGTCCATTAATATTTGTTATGCTGTTATTTATATTTTAGAGGCCTGTATTCTCTGGCAGTACTGCCGGAATCTTTTTTCTCCAAAACATACAAGACATAAGGAAGCCATGTGTTTATTTTTAGGCTATTTCATCCTTTTTATCGGTTCATTTTTTGAGAATCCCCAGCTCAATCTTGCTTTGTTCTTCCTTGTAAATCTGATCTGTATTTTTATCATCTATCAGCTCAGGCTGCTTACTGCCCTGTTTCATTCTCTGTTTATCACAATATCCATGTTCCTATGCGAGGCATGTGTTTGGGCAATTTTGTCCTATTTTATACCAGATTTTTATGAAAAGAGTACTTATTTCAGAAATCTTGTGATTCTTTCCGTAATCAGTAAACTACTTTATTTCCTAATCCTCCAATGCACATCCATATATATCAAACAGAGAATTGCAAGGGAGCTTTCTTTCAGCAAAAACACCCTGTTTCTAAATATCATTCCCCTGCTGTCTGCTTTTATCGCACTTGTACTTGCCACTGTCTGTACAAAAGTTTCCCTTCCTTTTATTCTGGATGTTTTAATAAGTATCAGTGCCATCCTGCTCCTCGCCATCAACATCTTTCTGGCATGGTTTCATACCTCCACCCAGGAAAAAAATCAACAATTTCTGGAAATGCAGTTACTCATGCAGAAAGAATACGATACCGCATTATATTTTGATGCTCTCCACCAGCAGGATGAAAAGCAAAAAATATTGATTCATGACATCCGAAAACATCTTCTGTCCATCGCAGAATTAAATGAAAAAGGAGATACTAAAAAAATTGCCGCATATATTAATCAGATTATTCAATCCTCGGATTTGCAGAACTCTGTGCGGATTTGTGATAATAATCTGCTAAACACGATTCTCTACCGCATCCAACAGCAATGCAAAACATCCGGAACTTCTTTTCTGACAGATATCCGAAGTGGATGTACAGATTTCCTGTCTGAATATGACATGACAGCCCTGTTTAGTAATCTTCTGGATAATGCAATAGATGCCACAAGAAACATTCCGGATTCCTATATTGAATTAAACATAACACCACATACTGACAAAAAAATCATCATCACAATGGTAAACTCCTGTAGAAAGAATCCATTTTCCAAAAATAGCAGACGATTGACCACTACGAAAAAGAATAAATTAAGACATGGGTACGGTATGAAAAGTATTAAACGTGTCGTTGATAAATACGATGGGGATTCCCGTTTCTATTTTGATGAAGAAAATTATACGTTTCATACCGTACTCATTCTCAAAAGAATACAACCTGAAAATAAGTGATTATTTTATTTTCATAAACTTATGCTATTTTCTGCTCCAACTACTCAATAAGCATACATCAACGAAATGGCATCTCTCCGGCTGGTGCTTCCAGCCACTTTCCTTCCTTATCTGCTGCTTTCTCTTTTATATCCGTCTGAGCCAAAGATTGCTGCTTTTCCTGCCAATCCTTTGCCATTTCATAGGCATCCATAACCGCACCATAAAGTTTCTCCCGGAATTCTCTGGTGATCGGATATACAATGTCTTGATACTCCCCTTTCCCATTCTTACCGGACTGTCTTGTCTTATAAGACGGCATTGCCACAAACAGCCCGTTCCTGCCTTCCAACAGGGACACATTATTTACCACAAAAGCATCTTCCAGATAAACTCTGGCAAGTCCACGGATATTACTGCCCTCCCTCTCAAACGGTGTCACTTTCACATAAAAATCAAGTGGCTCTTTCTCATCCTTACCGACATCGACTTTTGCGACATCGACTTTTGTATGTTCACCGGGCTCCAGGCTGTCAAAGGTATCCAGAATCGTGCCGTAAAGATCCTCCCGGAACTCTTTTGTGATGGGATTGCATACGTCCTTGTAATCTTCATCGCCCCTGCTTGTAGCATAACGTGGCATGGAGACAAAAACATTTCCCTCCTTCCCCTCTACCACAGCAATATTGCTCACCTTAAAGCAATGATTAAATACCACATTCACAAAACCCCTGATATTGCCTGATGGATTCTCCAGTCTGTTTACATTTACCTCATATCTCATAACATCCTCCAATCTGCCGCTTTACATGGCGACCCCAATCTGTATGTTTTTCTGTAGCATCAAAATAGTTACTCTGTCCCCTCCGGTCTGCACAGCACACATTCCATATTTTCTATAGCTGAAATATCATACTTACCCCGGAGCCAGTTTGCAAGACTTATCACAAAGCCAGCCTGCTCATAATACAGCCAGCCGTCCTGACCGTTTTCCGAATCAGTGTGATGGAAAAGTCCAGCATATACTCCCGCTCACTTTCGTCATATACAAAAAAATACCTTCATGCAGACATAAATCCAACGCAGGAATATGTACCCACCAGCCACAGCAGATAATCCGGTATTCTTCATCCCCTTCCACCAGTTCATCCGGTATGTCAAATAATTCCTCCATCTCTGCCACAATGTCCTCAATCCCGCCCGGCTTGTACCGGCTGTCCATCTATATCACCTCCTTCCGTCACCGGAACGCACTTGACCGCAAAGCGTCTTGTCCCATGATTAGCACAGGTAAATAGTGTCAGAATCTCATCCTCCGATTCTTCCGTTACCCATTCCTCATAGGGGCTTACCACACGCATCTCGCATGCCTCATACTCATGCGTTACCCTCTTTTTATTTGTGATCTTTACCTTTGTTCCTGCTTCTATGTTACAAAGATAGGTAAAGTAGACACCCCTCCTGCTTCCGTTATGTCCGGCAAGGACACAGTTTCCTTTGCCGCACAACCCGGCTGTCTCTGTCATATGCCCGATTCCCTCATTAAGCTGTGTGTTTCCTGTCCCTTCAAAAATGGGATATTTGATATGCAAATCCGGTATTTCAATGATTCCGATAACACCTTCTTTTGATAAAAAGGAGAATTTCTCCTTGGAATCTTTCTTTTTATCCTCTTTTTGTTCCTCATCCTCCTCAAATTCTTTGACATACATCTGTGTGTCCTGCTCCTGCCGCATACGGAGCAGAAAGGGGATTACCGCAATGGCAATCCCCAATACAATCAGATATGCTGCTTTTTTATTTTTTCTGTTCATCGGCTCTCCTTCCTTTCCCCATCCATATACAACCCTCTGTTTCTCGAACGCTTGCGTTTGAAAAACCGCAAGAGAAAGCTGCGAATGCAGTTTCTCTTGTCGGATCAGAGCTTATTGTGATGTTTTCTGCACAAATAAGCCTGTGAAAAATCGGCATATCAATGCGATTTTTCACAGTAGTGTCCGTTTTCTGCCACATAACCGTCCTTACCCGGTTCTGCCACCCGATTGGAAACCTCCCTTTCTTCCTGTGGGTGCCAATAAGCATCCGCCGGTGTTCCCTGCTGTTCCTGTACTTTTTCCAGCCCTGTCTGCTCTTTTTCTGCCTCAACGGGCTTATTCTCCAGATCAAGCTGTGTATTAAGTTCAAACTGGCGGTGCAGCTTTTCTTTCAATTCTGCTTCATGCTGGAACGGTTTTTCATATTCCACTTTTGCCTGCTCCATATCCCGTTCATACTGTTCCAGTTTCTTTTCCAGAAATTCTATATTACCCTGGATCCCATTAAAAAGATTTTCGATCTTTACCATGCTCCCCACAGGGGAAGTGGAATAATCCGTCCTGTACTCCGTCTTTCCCCGCAGCACCAGATAATTTGCCCCCATAAAGTTCTTTTCCACCAACAGGGTAAATCCCCGGTACTCCCCGATTTCCCCGGTTGTGCCGGTCTTTACTTTTCCTGCCGCCTGCAACATGGCAGTGCCTCCCTCCACACGCTCAGTATATTTCACCCCGCCTATGGTAATGGCAAACTCTGTCTCCAACGGCAACAATAACTGTTCATCCCTTGCCTTTATATCCGCATGAACACAGGACAGTTTTTCTTTTGCCGCTGCTATGAGTTTAGGGAACTTGACCATGAACTGGTCCTGCAGGCTGTAATGCTGGCTGTCATAAGATGCTTTTAACATTTTTAACCGCTGCACGTCGTTATCAATCTGCATTTTTTCCTTGATCAACGGATTGCCTGTGGCTACCGCCTTGATCTCCGCATAGCTTAATGTTGCCTCATCAATATCTTCACAGGTTCTTGCCACCGCCCTGCTTGTCATGACCTGCGAAATAAACCGCTGTTTATTTTCCACAAGGCTCCAACTGTAGGCGTCAAAGGTTCCTTTTGTCACATAACGGTAAACCGCAACTTCACCATTTTCGTTGCCCTGTCTGAGCCCCCTTCCTTCCCTCTGCTCAATGCTGGAAGGTTTCCAGGGGCAGTCCACATGGTGCATTGCCACAAGATGCGTCTGCACATTGACACCGGTCCCGCACTTGTCGGTGGAACCAATCAGCACTTTCTTTGCACCGGTCCTCATTTCCCGGAACAGGTTCTCTTTTGCGGCATCTGTTTTCGCATCGTGAATATAGGCGATTTCCCCTGCCGGAATTCCATTCTCCACCAGCTTTGTCTTGATATAATTATAAACGTCAAAGGAGCCTGTCATCCCTTCCGGATTCCAGGCCCCTTTTGGTGTCCCAATGTCTGAAAAAATAAGCTGCGTCCCGATGATTCCCTGCTCCTCTGCTTTCTGGTACTCTGCCATGACATTAGCGACAACTTTATTTAATTTTCCTTCCGGGTTGTCCGGTGCATCCGCATGCACCGTATGATCAGTTTGTTTCTGGAAAGCGGATCGTTTCCTTTCATGCATTCCTGCTCCATCTGTTCCAGAAGTTTCACATGTTCCGGATTCAACAGACTGAACCTTACCGTCACAGTCCTGCACATATCCTTATCCACCGGCATCCCCTGCACCTCCTCTTATCCTGCCCGCCTCTGCAGGACAGCCTTTAAGTATGCGTTCCCAAGCATTTCATATCCCCTTGCATTGGCACAGATATCCTCCACATAAGTGATATTCTTCTGTGACAGGCCTACATACTGTTTCATTACCCCCGCACCGCCGCCAACGAAGATAACCGGGGTTAAATCCATGTTGTAGCCGAGTTCCCGGATGTGGTCGTACACCTGCCTGCAATAAACCCGGATTTCCTTTTCAATGATTTTCCGGTATTCATCGGGGATATCGTCTCCCCCGGAAACCAGCAGCCTCTGGATATCATACTCGTCAACCTCTGCCCCAATCTGTCTGACGCACTCTTTATTAATCTGCTGGATACAGGTAATGAATCCGTTCGGTTTTGTCACACAGACGGATTCGTCAGGTTTATGGTTGATGATTGGCATAATGTCCACCGTCCAGCTCCCGATATCCACCACCAGCACCTTGTTTTCAAAGCTCTGCATCCAGTTTAAATCTGCTTTGGTATATTCCTTCTCCGGTGCGATCTCGTGAAGATCAAAGCCGCCTTCCTCTGCGACCATCTCCGCAATCTTCTTTGTATTGCCGCTTGCACTGAAATAAGCTACTAATCCTTTGCTCATAAAAAGCCTCCCTTTCTTTCCCGGCTGATAAATTCCAGACCACAGTCACAAAGCTGTCGTGCAAATAATATATTCCGCCTGTAAATTAAAGAAGATGTGTAAAACATCTCTCCGTTCCTGTCTTACACATCTATTTTAATCTTATATCTCATTTATGCTAATACTTATGTTAAATACTTTCCAATGCTTCAAAGGCATTGATCTCATCAATAAATTTATTCACCGCCTGGGAATTCGGAATATTACGTCTCCAGGCAATCACTGTGTTGGCAGTGATTGCCGGCGAAAGAGGCCGTTGTACCAGCAGATCCCCCCGCCAGTATCTTGCTGCCCCCTCAATGGACACCGGATACCCAAGTCCACAGGCAGCCATCACCCCGGCATTCGTACCCAGATTACTCGTAAATGCAATCTGAATTTTCTGAAAATCCCTGCCAAACCAATTCACAAGCTCGCTCTGCACTCCCATTCTCTCCGGCAGGATCAGTGGCTTTCCGATCAGATCTTTCTTTTCAATATATTTTTTTGAGGCAAGAGGATCATCCGGCCGCATCCCCACAACCCAGCGATCGCTTCCCAGGATCCGTATATGATCCAGTCCCTGCGTATCCACCGGTTCCATGAAAAGACCAATATCTACAAGACCTTTATTCATCATTTCCGAAATCGTATCTGCTGTGGCGGTATGAAGTGCAATCTGGACACGAGGATACTTCTGCTGATAATTTCTGCATATCTCCGCCAAAGTCTCCACCACCGCAAACTCTCCACAGCCAATGGTGACCGTTCCCTCCACAATGCCTTCGCTGCCTTTCAGTTCATCCAGCGTCCGCTCCTCCAGATCCAGAATCTCAAGCGCCCTTCTTTTGAGCAGGATTCCTTCCTCTGTCAGTGTAATATTCCTGCCGGAGCGGGCAAACAGGGTAACTCCAAGCTCCTCCTCCAGAGCAGCAAGCTGTCTGGAAAGTGTCGGCTGTGTAATATGCAACTGCTCTGCGGCCTTTGTAAAGCTCTGTTCCTTTGCTACATTCAAAAAATAACGTAATATCCGAAAATCCATGGACAATCTCCTACTCTTTATGGCGTGATCCATGCCACAACTCTTTTCTTCCGTGCCGCATTTCCAAAGCTTTTCCGGGATGCTTCGATGGACTCATAAGTACGATACACTATCTTCATGGAACATTCCCGCTTTCATTTTTATCTATTTTACTTGAAATATTTCTTATTGACAACAGCAAAAAAGGACCTCCAAGGAAGTCCCGTCTGTTGTTTTATTTTCCTTAATTCTTTTCCATCACGATAATTTTATTGGAAATGTTGCGAACCGCCGGAATTTTTCCAAGCACATGGTAGATCGGCATCATTTTTTTCATGCCCTCCACCAGACTAACCTCTTTTTTATATGTAAATGCCGGGATCAGCTCCTGCAGGGCTTTTCCGTTTTTGATGCCCCATACGAACTTCGCCTGACTTCCCTCAATAGATTTCTCCTTAATATGTTTTGCAAAAAAAGGAGACATGGTTTCAACAAAAACCGTTGCCTTCGGGAAATTTTTCTCAATAATGGAAAACATCTGCAGAATATCCGCTTCTTTTAAATACATGGAGAGCCCTTCGATCACAACAAGAATGTCCTCTTTGTCATAAGAGATTTTCTCCGGATAAGAGGCATCCGTCGCCGATTTTGCAATCTGATATACCGGTCCGTCTTCCGTGAGAAACCGCTTCCGAATCTCCATGGTTTCCGGCAGATCAATATTATACCAGCATGAATATTTTCCTTTCATACGGTAACATCTCGTGTCCAGGCCACAGGCAATATTCACAACAACCGCCTGAGGATGGCTGTCCAGATATTCTCCCACCATCTGGTCAAGCACGATCGTTCTGGCAATCACACCGGAACCCATCGCCTTGTCCTTATCCGCATTGGAAAAATCATAGTCCAGCTCTGACACGATCTCCACTGCCATGGTATCTTTAATCTTTGCATCCGGCTTCTGCGATTCCTTCGCCCGTGCATACAGGGTCTGAATCATAGTTTCCGGTACTCCTGTTACAGTTACTTTTTCTTTCATCGTATCTTCCTTTCCACTATAGAAAACAATACGTTTCATTACAGCAGCCTTTATGTTAGTCTAATCTAACTTCTTTGTCAAGTTTGTGTTGATTTCTAAATAGCTCAAACTTCGCACACGAAAAAACTTAATCCGCCCATAATGTTTCTTATGTTTCA
>OLWA01000225.1_pt1 | contig 74898 bp, 57 predicted proteins | sample 1673251 | NCBI WGS metagenome assembly OLWA01 (sample SAMEA3178937, study PRJEB25190) | human gut metagenome | biome: human gut; feature: human-associated habitat; material: faeces | place: Austria | collected 2013 | reverse complement strand
CACGTCGAAGGTCAGCAGCACCGTACCCACCGTCTCGCCGCCGGACTGGATGCGGCTCGCATCCAGCTGGTACTCCCGGCCATTGCGCTGGCAGCGCAGTTGGCTGTGGCCCTCCTTCCGGGCCGTCTCCAGGGCAAGGCTCAGTTCATGGCTGCGGTCCACCGTCAGGAAGTCCCGGCCCACACAGCCGTCGTCCGCCTGAAAGAGCCTGCAGGCGGCGTGGTTGATGCTGAGCACCGTCCCTTTCTCGTCCAGCAGTACCAGACCCTCCTGCATACTGCCGGTGATCTGGGTGAACTCATCGGTCTTTTGCCGCAGGGTCCGCAGCTGGGCGTCGATCTCCTTGTGCTGGTAGTTGATGCGGCTCAGGAGAGGGGCCAGCTCCTCGTAGGCGTCGTTTTCCAGCGGGTGCTCCAGAACTGGCTTACGGCCGACTGCGGACCGCCCTGGCAATACAGTATGGCGGGATATTTCTTCGAGGGATCGAATTTCGGGGGATAAAGCACCCAGGTTGTCATCTCTTTGCCGTCGGTTGTAGGAATGAGTTTTTTCTCAACCTTAGGCATGTCGAGTTCGGCAAGGAGTTCGGTGTTCACAGATGTGATCTGTTTTACTTCCCCCTTGTTCACGCTCACGATTTCGTTGGGAGCTATCATGGAGTGACGCATTGAAAGCACAGTGCCGTCGGCAAGAGGGCAGAGGCTCTGGTAGTCGCACTGGCCGTCGCCTACCACGCTTACAGTGCGGTCAAGCGTGATGTTGAACACCGGTTTCACGCCATCTTTCGGAGCGATGAAGTAGAGCGATTTGCCGTCGGCAGCCCATGCTATTTCGTCCACGCTGTAATCCCAGTCGGCGGTCAGGTCGGTTTTCTGACCCGAAGCCATGTCGAGGGTGAAGATGCGGTTTTTGTCGCTTTCATATCCGTCGTGCTCCATCGAGAGCCAGGCGAGGGTATTGCCGTCGGGTGAGAATACGGGATTGGTGTCATATCCCATCATTCCTTCCGTGAGGTTCTTTGTGGCACCCGATTCCAGATTGTAGAGATAGAGATCGGAATTGGTCGAAATGGCATACTCCATGCCGGTCTTTTTGCGCGATACATACACAAGCTGTTTGCTGTCGGGTGTCCACGCCAGCGATTCGATGCCTCCGAACGGACGCATGGGAGCTTCGTAGGGTTCGTCGGCCATGATGTCTTTCACATCCGTCACCTTGTTGCCGTCGAAGCTGCCTATGAAGGGATGGGGGATTTCAGTCACCCATTCGTCCCAGTGCTTGTACATCAGGTCGTCTATCAGACGGCCGGTGGCCTTGGGAAGGTCGGGATAGACATCCTGCGCTGTGCGCGAATATTTTACTTTGCCTATCATCACCACCTTCGTTCCGTCAGGGCTGAATAGGAAACCTTCTATGCCGCCTTCCACATCGCTCACGGCCTTTCGGTCTGAACCGTCGGCGTTCATCACACAGAGCTGGGCTTTGCCGTCTACAGGCGAGGTGAAGGCTATCTTTTTGCCTCCGTCTATCCACACGGCACCGTTCTCGCTGTCGGGCGTGCGGGTAAGTCGACTCTGATTGGAGCCGTCGGCATCCATCACATAGAGGTCGGTGTTTTTACGGTTCTGTTCTAAGCTCTCGTAAGCTATGCCGAAGAGCACTTTGCCGTCGGCGTTTACCGTCGGTGCGCTTACGCTTCCCATCGCCTCAAGGGCGTCGATGGTGTACTGCCGGTCAGTGGGCTTGAAATCGGGCTTGTCGATTATGGCGGCGTTGTCGCCTCCGTTGCCCGAACTGCAGGCTGTGGCCAGTAAAGCCGTTGTCAGCATTACAATTGATTGGATTTTGTGTGACATGTTATTTAATGATTGATTTGCTTATATTCGTGATTTCCTGCAAATATACTCATTTCATCTCGGCCTTGAAAACCGTGATGAAGCGTGTGGGGCGTTTCGTGGGGACTTTAAATGTCAGAGCGTCTTTCTTCTGACGGTATTCTATTCTCTCGTCTCCTCCCAACATTGTAAGCTTTTTGACCTCCGGAGCCTGATTGGCAAGACCGAGCGACGGTAGGCTTATTTCTCCTTCCTCCGGTGCGAGCACGAATATATACAGGCTTCCGTCCTTTCCCGTGGTGAATCTTACTTCATCGGGGCCGAAAAGAGGGCTGTCGAGCGTGCGGGCATTGAACTGTTCCGAAGCTCCTTCACCGAGAGCCTTGAGTGTGGCGAGGTCGGTTTCCGTTGGATTGGCTTTACTTTTTATTCGTCTGGCTATTGATCCGAGATTGTCACCGAACACTTTCCACGGACGGCTCCCATAGACGGCTTCGCCGTTTATCTTCATCCATTCTCCTATCTGGTCAAGTATCAGGCGGTGGCCGGGGGGTATCATACCGTCGGGCTGCAGCTCCACGTTCAGCAGCAGGTTCCCGTTTTTGCTGTTCATGTCCACGAGCATTTCCAGAATGGTTCTGGCGCTGTGTCTCAGAGGCCTCTCTACTTTGTAGAACCAGGAGTTGGGCGTGAGTGTCCCTTGCCACGGCTCCGGAAGAATGGTGTCGGAACCGCCGCTTTCTATGTCGCGGATTGTCGACGGCTCGTTACTGATTTTTCCGGCTACTGCTCCATGTATTTTGCCGTCATTGCCGAGTCGGAGGTTATAATAGTAAGTGCATAGTTCTTTCCCGTAGTTGCCGTAAGGAAATTCAAATCCGTCGAACCACAGCATATCCACGTCATAGTCGGTTACGAGCTGTTTGTGTCTCTGGAGCCAGTGACGTTTCACGGAGTCTTCCCACTGCGGGGTGCGTTGCTCCGGTGGAATTCCGTAAAGATTGGCCGGATCCATCCCTTCCCACCATTTTCCTTTTCCGTCGGCTTTAGTCTTGCGTCCTTCGTAGGGACGACCGGCGTAGGCTCCTGTAGAGTCGCATCCGAATGCCGGCTGGAACCACCATAGGTAGCGGTCGTCATGTGAGCTTACGCAAAACGGTATCCCGTATTTCTTGGCCGATTTAGAGAACTCTCCCACAATGTCGCGGTGCGGTCCGGCGTTCACCGAGTTCCATTCATGGTATTTTGAATTCCAATTGTCAAAATGGTCATGATGGTTGGCGAGAATCATGAAGTACTTCGCTCCGATATTCTGGAAGTAATGGATCAGTGAATCGGTATCAAGGTTCTCGGCCTTCCATGAGTCAAGCACGTCTATATAGCCGTGTTCCGATGGATGCCCGTAAGTCTCACAGTGGTATTTGTAGGCGTTCTTTCCCCAGTCCTCGTTTTTCACATCGGGCATGAACATATGTCGGGCATACCAGCCTCCGCCTTGTGCGGGTGCGGTCTGCGCTCCCCAGTGGCACCAGATGCCCAGGCGTGCGTCGGCAAACCATTCGGGGCACTGGTAATGCTCGCGCAGCTGCTCCCAGCTCAGAGCGGGCTTTTCGGCGACGGCACTTCCTGTGGCAAGGAGTGTCGCGGTGGCTAATAACGTTTTTAGTTTCATGATTGGTTTATGATTGGTTCGTTTTTTATTTGCGCGTTGAGTTTTTGTAGGGCGGGTATAGTTTTGCTATGAGGTCGGGGCGATGCAGGCGGTTCAGCGACCGGATGATTCCCGGCCGATAAGTCTTGTCATACCAGAAGAAATATTGGCGTTGGGCCAGTTTCTCGTCACGTGTCCGTGCCGTATAGACCTTCTCGCCCGTATAGGGATGGATTCCGGTATAATAGATTTCCGTGGCCACGGTCATTGGCGTAGGGGTAAAGTCCTGCACCTGCTCCAGATGGAAATTCATCTCTTTTGTTTCCACTGCCAGTTCCGCCATATCGGTTTCATGGCAGCCGGGATGCGAGGAGATGAAGTAGGGGATAAGCTGCTGTTTCAGCCCGTGCGTGCGGTTGGTGCGGTCGAATATTTTTTTGAACTCGTGGAAAAGCGAGAACGGCGGCTTGCGCATGATTTTCAGTACGGCATCCGAGGTATGCTCAGGTGCCACTTTCAGGCGTCCGGACACATGATGGGTTATGAGTTCCTCGTTGAACCGGCGGTTCACTGCGTCGATATGCGCCGAGCCCGTAGGATGCATCGACAGGTCGTATCTCACGCCGCTGCCTATGAACGATTTCTTCACTCCGGGCAGTGCGTCCACGGCGTGATAAACGTCCAGCAGCCGCGAATGGTCGGTGTCGAGGTTGGGGCAGGGAGTAGGGTGCAGACACGAAGGCCTGAGGCATTTTGCGCAGATTTTCCTGTCGCGTCCACCAAGTGAATACATGTTGGCCGAGGGGCCTCCGAGGTCGGAGATATAGCCCTTGAAGTCGTCCATCATCGTCACTTTTCGCGCTTCGTTTACGATTGAAGCCTTCGACCTTGAAGCAATATGTTTGCCCTGATGTGCCGAAATGGTGCAGAATGCGCACCCTCCGAAACAGCCGCGGTGCATGTTGACCGAGTGGCGTATCATCTCATAGGCAGGGATTGTCTTTCCTTTGTAGCGCGGGTGAGGGTAGCGGGTATAGGGCAGATCGAACGAAGCGTCAATCTCTCCGGTGGTCATTGGCGGAAGCATCGGATTCACCTTCACGGCCTTTGCGCCATTTTTCTGCCAGAGCACCGCTCTTGGCTCCATCCGGTTGCTTTCCTGCTCTATATGCTTGAAGTTTTCGGCCTGTTTCCTCTTCTGCGCCAGACATTCTTCGAATGAATGTAGCACGATATTGTCGTCGTCCGATGCTTCGGGTACCGCCGATGCTTCGGTGAGCAATGCGGTCTGCGGTATGGAATCCATTTCGCGGATGCTCTCTCCCGCGGCGAGACGGCGCGCTATTTCGAGCACTGGTTTTTCCCCCATTCCGTACACAAGCAGATCGGCCGGCGCGTCGTGAAGAATCGAGGGGCGCAGACGGTCTTCCCAGTAGTCATAATGTGAAAGTCGCCTCAGCGAGCCTTCTATGCCACCGAGTAAGATGGGGGTGTCGGGATACAGTTTTCGTAATATTTCCGTGTAGACTATCGAGGGGTAGTCGGGACGCGCTCCGTGACGTCCGCCTGGGGTGTAGGCGTCGTCTGAGCGTTGTCTGCGTGCTGCCGTGTAATGGTTCACCATGGAGTCCATCGCGCCCGGGGAAATCCCGAAAAACAGCCTCGGAGCGCCGAATTTCTTGAAATCGCGGAGGTCGTCGGTCCAGTTGGGCTGTGGCACTATCGCCACATTATAGCCTGCAGCCTGGAGCGTACGTCCTATCACGGCCGCGCCGAACGAAGGATGGTCCACATAGGCGTCGCCGCTGAATATCACCACATCCACATGGTCCCAGCCCAGCAGTTTCATCTCCTTCACCGATGTGGGGAGATAAAGTTTCAGGTCATACCGGGGGGTGATGGCCTGAGCGTTTTTAGAGACATCCTGCTTCATTTCTTTACCTGCTTATCCTGTAGAAGTTCTTCGAGTTTCACCACCTCGTCGCGCAGTCGTGCGGCTTCCATGAAGTCCATCCGTTTGGCTGCGTCAACCATCTCCTGGCGGCGCCGTGTTATGGTGCGCTGAAGTTCTTCGGCGTTCATATACGGGATGACGGGGTCGGCCGCCAGATTGACTGTCGGCACGTATTCCTGTTCGTAAAGCACCGGCGACTGGCGCGACTGCCTGGGTGTGGATTTGGCTGCCGGTTTGCCGGAACGCGAGCTGCGTGCGGCGCCATTTGAGTCGGTTTCTGATTCCTCGGTGTCTATGCCCACAATCCGGTTTCGGGCCTTGACGATGGCCTGGGGCGTTATGCCGTGTTCCTCGTTGTAGGCGAGCTGGAGCGAGCGGCGGCGAGCCGTCTCGTCGATGGTCTGCTGCATGGAATCGGTGATTTTGTCGGCATACATCACCACGGTGCCGTTGAGGTTTCGCGCCGCGCGTCCCACGGTCTGCGTGAGCGAGCGGTGGGAGCGCAGGAATCCCTCCTTGTCGGCATCCAGAATCGCTACCAGCGACACTTCCGGAAGGTCAAGGCCCTCGCGGAGCAGATTAACGCCTATCAGCACGTCGTACACGCCCGCACGCAGGTCGTCCAGTATGCGTATGCGGTCCAGTGTGTCCACGTCGGAGTGGATATAGGCTGCCTTTATGCCGAGTTTCCCGAAGTATTCGTTCAATTCCTCGGCCATACGTTTGGTCAGGGTGGTGACAAGGGTGCGTTCTCCGGCCTCTATTCGCTGCTGTATGCGCTCCATCAGGTCGTCGATCTGGTTGGTGGAGGGCTGCACTTCTATCACAGGGTCGAGAAGACCGGTGGGGCGGATTATCTGTTCCACAACCACGCCTTCGCTCTTCTGCAGCTCATAGTCGGCCGGAGTGGCGCTCACGTAGATTACCTGTGGTGTGAGACGCTCGAATTCCTCGAATTTCAGCGGCCTGTTGTCCAGCGCTGCGGGAAGTCGGAATCCGTATTCCACCAGATTCATTTTTCGCGAGAGGTCGCCACCATACATGGCTCTGACCTGCGGGAGCGTCACATGGCTCTCGTCTATTATCGTCAGGAAGTCTTTGGGGAAATAGTCAAGCAGACAGAACGGCCTCATTCCCGCCTGGCGTCCGTCGAAATAGCGGCTGTAATTTTCAATGCCGGGGCAGTGTCCCACCTCGCGCATCATCTCTATGTCGTAGGTCACGCGCTCCTTCAGCCTGTGGGCCTCCAGCTCGCGGGCCTCATTGAAAAAGAAGTTCACCTGGTCGCCGAGGTCAAGCTCTATCTGCGCGAGGCCCGAGGCCATTCTTTCTCTTGACGTCACGAATATGTTGGCGGGGAATATCTTGAACGCATCGTGTTCACCGAGCGTCACATAGTCGGTCGGATAGAATGTGGCTATGGATTCTATCTCGTCGCCCCAGAACACCACTCTCACTACGATTTCTTCATAAGCGAGATAGATGTCGACCGTGTCGCCTTTAACTCTGAACGTTCCGCGGGTAAAGTTTACCTCGTTGCGCGAGTAGAGTGCTTCCACCAGGTTGCGCAGAAATACGTTACGGGCCACTCTCTGGCCCACGCGTAGGTCTATAACGTTGCTGTTGAAGTCCTCGGGGTTGCCCATGCCGTAGAGGCACGATACCGAACTCACCACTATCACGTCCTTGCGGCCCGATAGAAGCGCCGACGTCGTTGCAAGCCTCAGCTTGTCAATCTCGTCGTTGATCATCAGGTCTTTTTCTATATATTTGTCTACCGACGGTATATAGGCCTCGGGCTGGTAGTAATCATAGTACGACACGAAATATTGCACGGAGTTCTCCGGAAAGAAATTCTTGAACTCTCCGTAGAGCTGTGCCGCCAGTGTCTTGTTATGGCTGAGGATAAGCGTGGGTTTCTTCACACGCTCTATCACATTGGCCATGGTAAAGGTTTTTCCGGATCCGGTCACACCCAGAAGCGTCTGCGCCGGTGTGCCGTCATTTATTCCCTCCACAAGCTGTGCTATGGCCTGCGGCTGGTCTCCGGTGGGTTTATATTGCGATGCTATCTTAAAGTTCATTATCCAAACTTAAAGTCCAATATACAAAGTTACTGAAAATCCCGCAAACCACCTAATTCCCGCCATTTCACAATGCTTTCCGATATATAAGACCTTATAAATCTTATTAGACTATTAGCCCCATGAACTTAATCATGCTTCGCCTGAGGCTGTCCCTCTTCCCGCTCCTTGCGGTGCCGGCGGCTGTCGTAAATCGAGAGTCTGTTGCAGGCTTTAACCGTCAGAAACGATATTGTGGCCACAACGGATATAGGAAGCAGTAAAGTGTATCCGCCACTCATCTCCAATACTATGAATATGGCCATAATCGGCGCCTGGATTATTCCTGCCATTGCTCCGGCCATGCCGTAATAAGCCAGATTGCCCGTTTCGAGGTCTATTCCCAGCCAGTATTGGGCTCCGAGGGCATACATCAGCCCCAGCATGCATCCGGCCATAAGTGTGGGCGCGAAATCACCGGCCACACCGCCGCCACTGTTTGAGGCTGTCGCTGCGAAAGATTTTACGGCCACTATACCGAGCAGAAGCACGGGAAGCATCTCTTTGCCGCAGTGGGCAAACGGCCCGTAGTCGGTAAGCACGCTGTAGTTGCCTGCCAGCACCTCGCCCATCATCGAATATCCTTCGCCATAGAGCGCCGGAAACACAAACACGAGCACCGAGAGTATTCCTCCGCTCACTATATTTTTAATCCATGGATTTTTTATTTTCCCGAAGAGACGCTCCAATTTGTCGGCCGCATAGGTGTACCATATCGAATACACACCGCACAATACCCCCAGAATTACCACGCTCAGAAGAAGATGCGGTTCGAAAGTTGCCATCGAGGGAAATGCCAGGTCTATTGTATAGCCCGTCAGGGCGAAGGTGGTGAGACCGGCCGCGATTACAGCCACCATCACGGCGAGTACCGAGGCCGTGGTGAAGTCAAGGGCCAGTACCTCCAGAGCGAACATCGCCCCTCCCACCGGCGCTTTGAATATTCCGGCTATTCCCGCGGCCGCGCCGCATCCAAGAAGTATCATGGTGTGGTGCGGCGACATTCGGCATAACCTTGCCACATTGCTTCCTATTGCCGCCCCGGCGTAGGCTATAGGGCCTTCCGAACCGGCCGATCCACCGAATCCCAGGGTGAGGGTGGAGGCTATAAGCGGTGAAAAGACGGTTGAACCCGGCAGATTATAGTGCCTTTCCGAAATGGCTTTCAGCATTTTGTCCACTCCGTGCTCAATGTCGCGTTTCAGTATATAGCGGGTATATATGCCCGTAAGCAATATGCCAGCCAGGGGAAGTATCAGAAACAGAACGTTGAATTCTCCCGGATGTATGTAATGGGTAAGCGTATGAGACACAAACGCCACCATGCGTTTGAGCGCAAAGGCAGCGGTTCCGGCAAGCACACCGATTACGAACGCGAGTATGCTTATCGAGACATGTTCCGATGTTATCCACTGTCGGAAACGACTCTTGAACGATTCGTGGCTCTGTGTCGGATTGGTTTTTCGATGAGCATTCATTGTTTCTGAATAGACTTTTTACGCTATATTTTCTTAACATTTGTGTGCCGAATATGGTTTTTATGATATAGTGCCGTTAATATATCATGATACGATTACTTTTCACACTTTTCCTTACTCTTATTCTGGGTTCCTGTGCCCGCAGAACCCATGATGCCCCCGATTTTTATAGTGAGATCCGCGCCGTCGACAAACTCATTCTCTCTGAAACACGTGTCACGAAAATGGCCACCGTCCGCGACCCCGATTATACCGATGCGGAGACCATAGGCGATCGTGCCGCAGCCCTTATCAATTCTCTGAAGGTAGGGCAGCGTGTGGCCGTGTATTCCTACGACACCTATATCCAGTCCTATATCGATCTCTCTTCACTCACTCCCGCCGATGTGGTGGTCAATGACCGTGACCGCACCGTCACTCTTTATCTTCCCCCTGTCCAGACCGAGTTGGCCGGGCGCGACGGCACTCTTCGCGAGGAACATTACCGTGTGACCGGATTCCGTTCCGATATCGGTCCCCAGGAACGCGCACGCCTTAAAGAACGCATGAATTCCGAACTCCTTCACGAAATCGAGTCCGGTACCATAGCCCGGGCTTCGCGCGAGTCGGCCCGTGGAAAGGCTCTCGAATATTTCGCTACGCTTATCTCTGCCTCCGGCTATCGCCCTATAATCTCAATCAAAGATTCTTCATCACGACCTGTTTACGAAAATGAAACCGGACTTTAAGACATACCTCATTCCCGCCGTAGGTCTCGTTCTCGCCGGCATCCTGGCCTATATCGCCATAACCTGTGCCCGGCGTAATATCAACGTTGCCGCCTCAGATGCGGAAATCGCCCCCGCTCGTATCGCCGAGGTGCGCCGTATGGCCCGTCTATGCTCCATCGAGTTCTATCGCGAGCTGCCTATGCGCGACAGTATCGGCACCAAACACATTTTCGCCCGCCGTAAAATCCAGGGGCAGATTACCTTCGACGTAGATTCCCTTCAGCTCGATGCCTCCGGCGACACTGTGCGGATTATCCTCCCGCGCGAATATGTCGTGGTGCGGGAATCGACCGAACCGGATTCCTATGAGATTGTCGATGTATGGAATTCATCTGTCTTAGGAAGCTCGCGCCTGAGCAACAGCGAGGAAAATCTGTTCAAGCGCCGTCACGACCGCCGGATTATGAGCACGCTTTATGCCGACGGTACCGTGGCGCGCGCACGCCGCGATGCCGCCACCAACCTCGCGCGCATGGTCTCCATACTCTACGGCCGGCCCGCCATGGTTGTTATCCGGAAATAATTTCTTAATTTTGTTGTCGGCGGCAATTACACTTTTCCCGCCATACGACTATTTTTTCCGATGATAGAATTCTCCAATTCCATACGCCGTCTGGTAAGTTCGCTTTCCGAGACAAAGACTCGCCGCGCCGAAGGCCTTTTCAAGGCCGAAGGCACGAAATGCGTCGGCGACACTCTCCCGTATTTTTCCCTGAAGATGCTTCTTGCCACCGATGAGTGGCTCGCAGCCAATACTCCGGATGTCGACTCTTCGCTTATCGTCAAGGTCCCCAACCGCGAGATGGAGCGAATCAGTTCGCTTTCATGTCCGCCGAAGGTGATCGCCGTCTATCGCATCCCGGAGGATGATTATTCGCCCGATATGCTTGCGGGCAATCTCACTCTCGCTCTCGATTCCATCCAGGACCCCGGTAATCTCGGCACTATAGTGCGTACGGCCGACTGGTTCGGTATCCGGCGCATTATTTGCTCCCGCTCCACGGCCGACATTTATTCTCCCAAGGCCGTGATGTCGACCATGGGGGCGATTTCCCGCGTCCGGCTTCATTACTGCGATCTCGCCGCCGAGTTGGCGTCCGTGTCGGGCGTTCCGGTCTATGGCGCGTTTATGGACGGTGAAAACATTTACTCCGCCACTCTCCCGTCTCAGGCCGTGATTGTGATGGGTAACGAAGGGCAGGGGATTTCGCCCGCGGTGGCCGAGGCCGTTACGCGGCGCATAACCATTCCGTCATATCCCGTGGGGGAGGCGACCTCCGAATCGCTCAACGTGGCTGTGGCCACTGCCGTGATAGTATCCCGCTTCCGTGAAAATCTGTTGAAATAAACTTTATGGCTAAGATTAAAAGCGCATGGTTCTGCACCGATTGCGGCGCCGAGTCTCCCAAATGGGAAGGAAAATGTCCCGCCTGCGGCGCATGGAACACGATGGTTGAGGAGCGTGTCACCTCCGGAAAGTCGAAATCCTCAACCCTTTCCCGGGCCACAAAAAGCCGTCCGCGTAAGGTCACGGAGATTTCCTCTGTGGGCGAGGAACGCATTCTTCTCCCGTCGCGCGAGCTTAACCGCGTGCTCGGAGGTGGTCTCGTGCCCGGTTCGCTCGTGCTTGTGGGTGGAGAGCCCGGCATCGGCAAATCCACCCTCGTGCTCCAGAACATTCTCTCCATCCGCTCGCGCCGCGTTCTCTATATTTCCGGTGAGGAAAGCCCTTCCCAGCTCAAGATGCGCGCCGACCGTATAGGGCGTCTCAGCGATAATGTGCTCATAGCCTGCGAGACATCGCTTGAAAATATCCTTGAGGATATTGGGGAGACCCAGCCCGGCCTGGTGATAGTAGATTCCATCCAGACCATAGCCAGCGATGAAATCGAGTCGGCGGCCGGAAGCGTGAGCCAGGTACGCGAATGTTCCGCACGGCTGCTGAGATATGCCAAGGAAAGCAACGTGCCGGTCATCCTGATAGGCCATATAAACAAGGAGGGAAGCATCGCAGGCCCGAAGGTGCTCGAGCATATAGTTGATGCCGTGCTGCAGTTCGAGGGCGACCGTCATTATATGTACCGCATACTCCGTTCGATCAAGAATCGCTTCGGTTCCACCTCGGAGCTTGGTATCTACGAGATGTGCCAGAAAGGCCTGCGCGAGGTCACCAATCCTTCCGAGTTGCTGTTCAGCCGCCGTGAGGGTGAGGAGGTGCTGAGCGGTATTACTGTTGGAATCACGCTCGAAGGCATCCGGCCGTTCCTCATCGAGGTGCAGGCTCTTGTCAGCTCCGCGGCCTACGGCACTCCGCAGCGATCAGTCACCGGATTCGACGCTAAGCGCATGAATATGCTTCTCGCTGTGCTCGAAAAGCGCGTCGGCTTCAAGCTCGGTCAGAAAGATGTGTTCCTCAATATAGCCGGCGGTCTCAAGGTTAACGACACGGCTCTGGATCTCCCCGTGATCTGTGCCATCCTTTCCTCCAACGTGGATATGCCTGTCCCGCAGGATGTGTGCATGACGGGCGAGGTGGGTCTTTCGGGTGAAATCCGTCCCGTGGTGCGTCTCGAACAGCGTGTCATCGAGGCCGAGAAACTCGGCATGAAGCGCATCCTTGTTCCCCGCCGTGGATTAAAAGGAGTCGACCTCTCGAAATTCAATATTGAAATTCAAGAGGTCGGCAAGGTCGAGGAAGCGTTCAAGGCTCTTTTCGCCTGAAGCTTTTATATTTCTCTGATTATTTAGAGCGCGGAAGCACGTTCACGCGCAGTTTTTCGTATGCGCGTTCGGCTTTGGCGCGGGCTTCGTCAACGGTATCGGCTGTTGCGAGTATCACACCCATACGGCGGTGTCCCTTTATTTCGGGTTTGCCGAATATGCGCATCTGGGTGCCCGGTTCGGAAAGTACCTCCTCGAGGCAGTCCATCTCTATGGTGTCGGTGTCGCCTTCCACCACAATGGCGCGTGATGCCGAGGGGCCGTAGAAGCGTATTTCAGGCACAGGTAGACCCAGAAGGGCGCGGGCGTGCAGTCCGAACTCGCTCAGATCCTGCGAAATCATTGTCACCATTCCGGTGTCGTGGGGGCGGGGAGATACCTCGCTGAATATCACTTCATCGTCTTTCACAAACAGCTCCACACCGAATATGCCGTAACCGCCGAGGGCGTCAGTCACCTTTTTCGCAATTTCTTTTGCGTTTTCAAGCGCTTTCTCGCTCATCGGCTGAGGCTGCCAGCTGTAGCGGTAGTCACCGTCTATCTGCACATGGCCTATGGGCTCGCAGTATGTGGTGCCGCTCACGCTTCTTACCGTGAGCAGGGTTATCTCGTAGTCGAAATCCACGAATCCTTCCACAATTACTCTTCCGGCACCGGCGCGGCCGCCTTCCTGGGCGGTGTGCCATGCGGCGTCTACTGCGTCGGCCGATTTTATAGTGCTCTGTCCGTGACCCGACGAACTCATGATGGGTTTCACCACGCAGGGAATGCCGATTTCTTCCACAGCCTCCTTGAATTCATCGTAGGTCGAGGCGAAGCGGTAGGGCGAAGTCTTCACGCCAAGCTTCTCGGCTGCAAGGCGGCGTATGCCTTCGCGGTTCATGGTGAGCCATGCCGCTGTGGCGGTGGGAGTCACGTGGTATCCCTCTTTCTCAAGTTCCACGAGTGTAGGGGTGGCTATCGCCTCAACCTCGGGAATGACATGGTCGGGTTTCTCGCGTTCTATCACTTCGCGCAGTGCCTCGCCGTCGAGCATGTTCAGCACATAGTTGCGGTGGGCCACCTGCATGGCGGGTGCGTTGGCATAACGGTCGCATGCCACTACCTCCACATTATAACGCTGAAGCTCTATTGCCACTTCTTTACCAAGTTCGCCACTGCCAAGAAGCAGAGCCTTCCGGCCCGCGCCGGTCATAACAGATCCTATTTTAGCCATTTTTCGTAATTAAAGTAGAAATTTCTGCAAAGTTACAATAATAGCCGGAAATTCCTTCCTTATTCGGGCACATAGATTATATCGCCGTTTTCAAGTTCGTAGGCCACACCTACGCGTTTACCCTTGTTGCCCGCCGCGCTGTTGTCTTCCGACGGCGTATAGCGGTTGATTTTCTCGCCTTCCTTGGTTATGATTTCCATGTTCTCTTTTCCGGGGTTCTTCACCATTGTGAAGTCTTCCTGCGAGAACATCTCGGTCATGTTGTAGCGGCTTACCAGAGCCACCATCAGGGCAACGGCAAACACCATTGCCACATCAAACAGGTTGCTGACCACGCTCATGGGGTCGGAGTCCTCGCGGCGGTTCAGCAGTGAGCGGCGGTGACGTCTCATTTTGCGCATTCCTTTTTATCGTTGACAATGTTGGCTATGTATTCGAGCACGGTGAGGTCTTTGGCCGCCCACCGTTCTTTTGCCTGCTGGGTGGTGAAACCGATGGCGCTTACCACCAGACCCACTACCGTAGTGGCAAATGCCACCTGCATGTTGTAGGCCATGGAGGCGATGTCGCCCGAAGCCAGTCCCACCAGTGCCGGTCCCATAGGTATGAGTGTTCCCATCAGGCCCAGTATCGGGCCCATCTTCGTGAGGACTTTGGAGGTGGATATTTTTTTGTCGGCCTCTATTTCGAATTCGCTCAGCAGAAGGTCTGTCTTGGCCTCGTTTCCGGCATTGTCTATTATCTTTTTGAGGTAGGCTTCGGTGATGCTCGCGGGGTTTTCGGGTAATGACTCGCGGAACTGGTCGATATTGGAAGCGTTCACGGAATTGATATTGTCGTAGATTTTACCCGAAGTTTTTCTTACGCGGATATATTCACCGAAAAACACTCCTATCAGTATCAGAGCGCGGATGAAAAAGAAAATCAGGAGTACAATCACCGGCACGAGAAGTCCGGTGGAAATCCAGTAGAGGATATTGGAAATTACATTCATATTCTTGAAATTTTTTTGTTTGTCTGATATTTGTTGATGATGAATCCGGCTACCAGGCCCGCTGCCACCAGTCCCATGAAGGCGGTGAGCGGCCACCATTCAACCGTGTTGGTTCCGGCGGCCGCCGTGCGGCCGTTGACGGTAGCTATTATTCCAAGGGCGCCTATTATGATGTTGACCAAGAAAATCAGTTCTATTCGCAGGTCGGTTTCCGGAAGCGCCTCTTTGGCAAGCCATGCGGCGACTATGAAGATTGCGAACACTGTGGCGGCCGTACACCATCCGAGCATGGCGAAATCAGCTCCCGGAAAGGCGAACACCACTTCCACAAGCACTGAGAACAGCACAGGGAATATCAGTAGGCCGGGAATCCAGAGCAGCAGCCGGTAGCCCCATTTTTCTATCGTGGTCATGCGGTTGCCGGTCCAGCTGCGGATGGCGAGCACACAGAATGCTATCTGCAGGAAAACGTCTATGGTCAGCACCACGGATGTGTCGAGCATGAGTTGCGGCTGCATGAGCCACGATGCGATCTGGGTCTTCGACTGTATGGCGGCGTAGGGCCATGCCATGCCGGTGAACAGCGCGGCAAGCGCGCAGAGTATTATGCGTCCTGAAAGCTTGTGGCAGGTGAGTTTCAGAACGAAACTCATCGCCACAAGCATCATTATTATCATTACGACTATTTTCATTGTCTTTCGCTGTCCTTTTTCCTTTTTCTCCGCAAAAGTATAACAAAAATCGCAAGTACGATAAATACGATCACAGCCACAATCAGTCCGTCGATATGGGTGGTCACCGTATCGGTCTGGTTGAGTTGGTCGCGCTTCATCACCGTGCCTGAGTTGTCGTTGATTTTCTCATTGCGCACCTGTGCCACTTTGTCGTTATACTGGCTTGCGGTGTTTTTGTCTACGTTTTGCGAGATGAAGTCGCGCAGTTTAGCATTGTCACATACAAATCCCGAGCAGGCCGCCCCGTATTTGTCAACCATTTCGGTATGCAGTTCCGACAGCGTCTTTATCTGCCCCGGAGTGGCCTTCCACATGCCTTTTCTTGCGGTTTCGAGCATCACGGCGGTTATTTCCTGAAGGGCGGCGGGATTCACGTCGGAGAAATATTTTTTCGTTCCGAGGTTGTTGCGGTCGGTCACGTAGGTCTCGTATATGCCGTCCCACAGCTCATTGTCAATCACGTCGGGCTTCATTACGTTCCATCCGTAGGTGTTGCGGATCACGTCGGCTATTGATGATGCATCGCCGGCTCCGCCTTTCATCTTCTCGGCCACATAGTTGGGGTTCAGTATTGTGGTGCGGCTCTCTATGCCTATGGCTTCTTTCACTTCCTGCATTTTGGCATTGTTGCGGTTGCGGTAATCGCTCAGATAGGCATCTGGATCCTTTCCGGTCACGTTTCTTACGGCAAGGTTCATGCCGCCCATGAATTCATACACGTGGTCGAGGCTCAGCGCTCCCCAGGTGTTGCTCTGTCGGGGCTGCACCACTACGTCGGTGCTTGTCAGTGCGGCTTCCAGCGCGTGTTCGCGCACTGATTCCCAGTCTTCCTCGCTGCCGTAGTTAGCTCCCATATTGTGGAGATAGGTCTCGGCGATTTCGCTGTCTTTTTCCCAGCGGTCGCCGGCCTCTACCATTCCCTGTATTCCGGTTCCGTAATTGCCATTCACGCCACCGAACACGCGGGCGGTGGAAAGCTCGCGGGCCTCTTTGGGCGACACGCCTTTTTCCACGAGGACTTTTTCAGATTCAACCACGCCCTCGGCTACGAGGTTGGGGAATTCGGAGTCCTTGGCTTCGGCTGCCATCTTCACGGCGCGGCCTATGAGAAAGAGGCGTGAGGCGGCCAGGTCGCGGAGCTGTCCTGAGGTCTGTACCACAACGTCTATTCTCGGGCGTCCGAGCTCAGCCGATGGAATGAGACGAAGATCCGTCACGCGTCCGAACGGGTCGCGCACCGGCTCCACTCCCAGCATATAGAGAATCTGGGCTATTGTGGCGCCTTCGGTCTCAATGAACTCGCTGCTCCACAGTGTGTAGCTTACCTTGCGAGGTATGGAGTCATTGTGGGCTTTGCGATACATGGCTATGGTTTTGTCGGCAAGGTCTTTGCCTTTTTCCCAAGCCACCATCGAGGGAGTTTCCTCGGCATTCACTGCAAACATGTTGCGGCCCGTGGGGAGTATCTCGGGGTTGAGCACCGGATCCCCTCCCGAGGTGGGAGCTACGAATCCTCCGGCCAAAGCGCTTACTATGGCGTCGATTTCGCCGCCCTGGCTTTGCAGGAGCGCGTCGCGATACCGGCCCACATTTCTGAGCGCACGTTCCACTTCGGTTACGGCTGTGGCGAATTCCAGCTGCTCCTTGGTGATTTCAGGCTCGGCTCCCATGCCGTGGCCTCCCGTTTTCTGACCCGGAGCGCCGCCCATGCCTTTTTTCTTTTTCAGGGCATTCTCCATTTTTTTCAGTGCTTCGGGATCGGCGCCCATCTTCTTGGCCATTGCAAGGGCTTTTTCGGGCGACATTCCCGGCAGCATGCCGCGATGGCCTGAAGTCGCGGGACGGTCGGCTATTTTCGAAATCGTCTGTTTGGGAGCTTGGGCCATGGAGCCGAGTATCATCATGCGGTTGAGCATATCTTTCGAGCCTTCCACTTTTTCCATGATACTGCGGGCTGAGTCGAGTTCGGCCTGAGTCATGCCGGCTATACGTGCTATCTCTTTGTCATCTATATCCTTGGGCGATGCCAGAATCTCCTTTACCAGCGTTTGCGCTGTGGCGCGGCATGCGGTCAGACCCTTTTTGCCTCCTGAAAGTTTGTTGAGTGAGTAGGCAATGGGGTCAACCGTCATGGCGTTGACAGTCGATTTTATATGGTCGGGGGAATACGGTTGCCCCATCACATATAGGGCTCCGTTGATTTTTTCGTTTGCAAGTTCGTCGGCAAAGTTGTCGATGCGGGCTATTTCGTCGGCTGCGTAAGGCATTCCGGAGATGCTGTCAAGACGCAGCTCACGGTGTATGCCAAGCTGTACGGTATATTTCTTGACCAGCAGTGCGGCGCGTTCCACGGCCTTTGGGTCGGGATTGTCGCTGGCGGCAATCTTGTTGTAGGAAGCTATGGCGTCGGTGAGATTCTTGTATATGCCTCTTACACCGCTTTCCATGAACGGGGGAGTGAGATAGTTGATGATGGTAGCGTATGAACGGCGCTTGGCAATCATGGCCTCACCGACATTGGAGGTGGCCCACACGTAGAAGTGGGGCATAGTGCCTACCAGGCGGTCGGGCCAGTCGTTGTCGCTTAGAGCCACCTGTTTGCGTGGTGTGAATTCCAGCGAGCCGTGAGCACCGAAGTGCATCAGGGCGTCGGCTTTGAAGCCGTGGCGAGCCCAGAGATATGCGGCCGCATAGTTGTGGAGGGGAGCGGCGTCGGTGCCATGTACGATTTTGAAATTGTCATCGCCGAGACCGGCGGAGGTCTGGGGTATGAGCACCACATTTCCGAGTCTTACTCGCGACAGCGCAAGGTTGCCTTCCTCATCGCTGAGGCCGTGGCCGGGGAATTCACCGTCCACCTCGTCTATCTCATTTCTCATTTCAGGCGAGAAGCTTGAGGCACACCATTGGTCATACTGCTCTTTCGTGATTATTTCAGGAGAATTCTTTTTTACAAACTCGGCTTTGGCGCCGGTGGCATAATCGTTGAACACCTTGCCGTTCTCGGCCAGAAGTTCCTCAAGCCCTTGTGCCGTGGAAGGAAGACCATCCACTTTGTAGCCCTCGCTCTTCAGGCGTGTGAGAAGGTTGAAAAGCGACGGAGCCACTTCCATGCCTTCCGCCACCAGTGAATTCTGGCCGGGGCCTTTGAAATAGAATATCGCCACGCGTTTCTCTGAATTGGGCTTCGTGCGCAGGGCAAGGTAGTTGTTTACCGTCGCCACGAAGTCGGTCAGACGGTCGGGAATCGCTTCCACATAGGGCAGTCCGTCATCGCCTGTGAAGTGGGCGAAGAGGGTGTAGGGTCTCACGGCGCCGTCAATCTCCGGAGTGACGATGCTCTGCGACATGAAGCCGCCGCTCATGCCAATTTTGTCGTTCATCCATTCATCGTAGTCACGGTTGGCGTTGAGGGGAGAGAAGAGGATGATGTTGTTGGCGGTAAGGTAGTCTCTCACCATGTCGCCCATGCGGCCGTGGGCCATGTTGACTATGGCTGATGCCCCTACGGAATCGGCATGGTGTCTGGCTATGAATAGCTGTATGGAGTTTACGGGATAGACCATGTTTCCCGTGCGCTCCAGCGCTGCCGTCAGGCTGTCGGGTACGCCCATCTGGCCTGTCAGTATGATTTTCGGGGCGTTTTCTTTCCATCGGCCTGTTTCGCGGAGCCATTTCTCGTATTCTGCCACTGATCCGAAGCTGAGGTCGTCGTTGTCCGATGGATAGTAGAGGAGCGACGAGGCCGATACCTGGGGATCTCCGGGCATCGGGGCAAACAATTTTTTACCGTCTATGAACTTGCGGATGAACCGTAGCATGTTCCGGTAGTTTGTCTGGCCTCCGGCAAGGTATTGCTTGAGATACTCTGCATCCAGCGAATCCACCGACACTATGTAGTTCTGTGGATTGGTGGCTCCGGGAGTTATCACCGGTGTGCCCGATTCGGCAGCTTTCACCAGCTCCCGGCGCTGCTCGTCGGTGAGGCGAAGTCCCATTCCGAACACCATCACCATATCGTAGTCCGACGCTTTGTCGAGGCGGTCGGTGGGAAGTTCCTCTATCTTGATGAAAGAATTGTCGTTGGCCTTCGAGATCTGGCCGAGTGTGATTGCCTGGTAATTTACGAACGCTATCCTTGTGGGCGAAGCGTACATTTTCCATAGCAAAATTGCCGTGCCCAGCAGGAGGGCACAGCAAATTGAAATGATTATTATTTTACGTCGTGTCATATCTGTTTTCACAGTGTCATTCAGTAGTTATTTGAATAGTTTCTCAATGTCGAATGAAACGCCTATGTTCCAGGTGCGGCCGGTGGTCGGAGCCGAATTCCAGTAATAAACTTTCGGCTTGTAATCAAAGAGATTTTCGATTACGAAATTCACGTCGATTCCTCTCCACACTGTCTGCCGGAGGGTGAATTTCCACAGTGAATATGCGCCGTCGGTCTCATAATTCGATTTCGGCTTCGAGAGGTATCGGCCCGAGATGCCGGCATAGAGCCGGTAGGCGCTGCAAAGCTGCTTGTCGTAGTCCAGACGCCAGGTGGCCGAATGTGTGCGTGGTTGGGTGAACTGCGAGTCGATTGTGCGGCCCGAGTTATGCAGATAGTTGTAGCTCACCACGGCTCCTATGCCCATCGTGGAGCGGTAACGTGCGGTGAAATCTATTCCCATCACTTTCACACCGTTCTCGTTGCAGTAACGGGCGCCTTCTTCTTCGTCGGGGCCGGTATAGTCGGTGGTGGTGATACGGCTGTTGTACTTGTTGAAGTATCCCATGAGGGCCAGACTGTAGGAGCCTCGCAGGAAACTGTGGCGTATCATGCCGTTGTGCTCGAACGCCAGATTGAAGTTGTGGCTTTTTTCAGGCTTCAGATCGGGATTACCGTAGATCATCTGGATTCCGGCCATGTCAAAGCTCATATACATCTCCTTGAGCGTGGGAGCGCGGAATCCGCCGGCGTATGAGGCGCGGATGGAGAATTTGTCGAACTTGAACATCGTGGCCAGACGGCTGGTGATGGCACCTTCTTTTGATGCGGAGAAGTGGTCGCCGCGAACCGAGCCTACTACGTTGAACCATTTCACGGGATTGTAGTCATACTGCACGAATGCGTCGATCGAGTTCTGTGAATGGGTCGTGCCGTCGGCAAACTGATAGGTGAGCAGATAGTCGTGCATGTAGTCCGCGCCAACGGTCAGGGCATCGTTGCCGAAGAAGTGGGTGTAGAGGCCGTGCACTATATTCTGGCGGTTGGTGTAGTCGTGGCCGTGTGTGCGCTGTCCGCCCACATATCGCGACTTGTCATACTGGTCATAACCGTAGGAGAGTTCAAGGGTCTGATTGGGGTTGAAGGTGTACACACCCTTGAGTCCGGCATTGTAGTCCTTGTAATGGTCATCGTAGTTGGAGCGTGTGCTCACTCGGTTGAAGTAACCGCCGCGCGCTATCAGACGCAGATTGTCGGTCGGGCGGTACACAAGCCGTTCCTTGATGTTCAGCGTGTTTCCGCCGTAGATATCATGAATCTTCGATTCCGTGTCGAACGCGTCGGTAAGATGGATGGTGCTCACGCGTGAATACTGCACGTTGGTGTTGGAAGTCCACTTTCCCTGATTGAAGTTTATGTCCGCGCCGTTGCGCCATTCATGTCCGGCGCTGCGGTAGCGGCTGTTGATGTTTGCGTGCCAGGGCTCTTTGCTTTCGCGTGTTATGAGGTTCACCACACCGCCCACAGCGTTTGCGCCGTAGAGGGCTGATGAAGCACCTTTCACCACTTCCACGCGTCCCACGTTGTCAAGGTTCAGGCGGTTGTAGTCCACGTTGTCCATCGTTTCGCCCGCCAGACGCTCGCCGTCCACAAGAAACAGCACGGCGTTTCCTCCGAAGCCGCTCATGTTGAGTGATGTCTCCTGGCTCATGGCGTATCCGAATTCCAGACCGGGAAGTTCCTCGGTGAGAAGATCCTGAATGTTGGTGGCGTCGGCCTTTTTTATGTCGTCGGCCGAGATAAGGCGTGTCACCACCGGCACCTCCTTGAGCGTTTTAGGTGTACGTGTCGCCGTCACTACCACTTCCTCCAGCGAGGAGGGGTCGGGCGTCATTTGTATCGTCATTTCTTTATTATCCGATCCCCGCACTATGAATGTCTCGGTCACAAAACCGATATGTGATGCCTCAATCTTGGCCTGTTTGCCGGAGGCTACCGACAGTTTGAACTGGCCGTCGGCATTTGCTATGATGGGGAGTTTCTGCCCCTGGAGATTGATACGGGCTCCCGCAAGCGGGCTTCCCGTTTCGTCCACGACCGTCACCACTATGTTGGCGCCGAACGTGTTCAATGGAAACAGGAGCCCGAGAAGCAGGATAATTGAACCTGTCAGTCTTTTTACCATTGGAAATGTATAGAGATATAAGCTATTGGATTTGTTGGAAACCTGTTTTATTTCACTTTAGGAGCGGCGGTTACAGAGCAGATCATCGGCATGGGCATCTTGCCGTACTGAAGGTTGTAGTTGAGGGTGAGGGCGGAATTCTGGCATGAGCCTGCTATTATGAGAGTATACTCTCTGCCGTTCGATAAGGTTCCTTTGATTTCTTTCTGCTTGATGGTGTAGACGCCGTCAGCTTCTGTTACTTCGAGACCTTCGGCTGTGATTGAAGGAAGTGCCATGGGAGCTTCGCCGAAAGCGGGAAGCGTGATGGATACATTTGCGTCGCTCATGGCGGTTACCGTGAAGGTCATGTCCTCGTAGTCGCTGGCCTCTCCCATCACACTACATGACATATCTCCTTTGTAAGTTCCTTCAATGCTCTTTGCTGCTGGTGCTTTGGGGGCGTCGTTGTCGTCGCTTCCGCAGGAGGTGAAAGATAACATGCTTGCTACGGCTACCATGGTAGCGAAAATTGTCTTGATAGTTTTCATTTTTGGTTACTTTTATTTGGTTAATGATCTTTTCTTATGTCGGTGGTGGACGATATATCCCGAGATGAGCACCAGGGTGATGATGAGGCCCGCAAGAAATACGAACAGCGATGACAGCGGCCCGAGGAATGGCGTGTAGCAGCGTCCCACATGCAGTTCAAGAGCCACATTCCACAGCGACATCGGCTGTGATGCAAGTTCCTCCGGCATCTCCGGCAGTCCGGTCGCTCCGGTTGAGAAGTCAAATACCGTCGGTGTGCCAAGGTCGGTGCTGAAGCCGCTTACAAGATGGGTCGATACCGGTCTGCCTCCCTGTCGTTCAGACGCTTTGCCTGTGAAATAATCCGTTACGGTTTCTTTCTCCGGGTTCCACCGGTAGAGACCGCTGAAGGAGCCTATCAGCCATTCCTCGCCCTCTTTCTCAAACACATTCACTCCCATCGGGCTTATTGCGGGCGCTTTCCCCGGTTTACCGGGCGCTCCGGAAAAATTGCGGTCGAATGTGAAGAACCCCTCGGTTGTCGATACAATCCATTTGTCCAGATTCTCGTCCCAGCGGATGCCTCTGAGCTTGTCGTGCCAGGCATTGTCGCTGTCCAGATTGGAGCCGGGGAGGGGTGAGGTTTCTGTGAGTACAAGCGGAATCATCAGCGGTGGCCGCAGACACATTCCCGTGAAGGCTATTATCACCGTGAATATGATGGTGGCAGCTCCGGCCTTGTAGTGCCAGCGGAAATTCCATTTCATTTTCCTTGCTGTGGGCTTTATTTTGTCGGTAAGATGCTTCTTCGAAAGACGGCGTATTCTGTAGGGGAGAATGAAAAGTATGATACCTGTGATGCATAGGAATATTATCACAAGAGCTATGATGTCCACTACGATTCTTCCGGCTGTGCCGAACAGCTCTCCGCTGTGCAGCTGCCACACGGTCTTGAAAAGCGTCACGCGCGGCTTATAGTCCGCAGGTGCGGTCAGTTGCTTGCATTCGCTCTCGCCGTCGGGCGTAACCCGATATATCGCCGACCGTCCCAGAACAATCAGTCCCGTGCTGTCGGGAGTCAGTGTTAGGTCTGAAATGCGTTCGTCGTTACCCGGAAGAGTGATTTCTTTCCATCCGTTATTTTCGCGGCGGAAGAGTCCGAACTGCGTGGCGCACCACAGGTTGCCGTCACGCATTATTACGACATTTCTTATCTGGCGGTTGTCCGCGCCTTTCGGCAGGCCTTCGTTGTAATCTGCGAAGCTCGAGAAACTGCGGTCGGTAAGCCACAGGCCGGAATTGCCGAATGCCATCAGCCGCATGGAGTCCAGCGGAAGGGTGCCTCTGATTATACCGTTGTTGAAATTCTTCAGTTGATAGTCGGCCGGGAGAAGCTTGCGTGTCACATCTATGCCGGAAAACGCTGCCCGGTGGTTCATGATGATACCTGACACGCAGAATATGAGCAGGAAAACAGCAGTCAATAACCCTGCCCATTTATGAAATTTTTTCCAACCCAATCTGAATTTCATGTGATAGTAATCAGCTAATTTGTCGTTCTTTTTTACGATGCAAAATTAGATACTTCCACATGGCGGCTAAATACTCAAAATTTATGATTTTTCCCTGCACTCGTTTATCCCCCTTAATCATTTTTGAGTATTCCGGGGTCTCGTAGCCCCGGTTTCATCCCTCCGGAGGGTCTTGATACCCCTTTCCCGGCAGCCCTGTTTTATCCTCGTTGTTAAGCATCGGAAGCTCCGGCGGAGTCTCTCCGGCATCCGGAAACCATAGCATAAGCCGCTCCGCAGCCTTGGCGCATATCTCCGGCGTTATATTGTCGGCAATCGATTTCAGCGCCCACAGAAGCGCCCCCAGATCGTCCGTGTAGCCCAGAATAGCCGTGAAGTCTGGTATCAGGTCTATCGGCAGTATGAAATAACCCAGTGCCCCGTATATTTTCGCCCGTTGCCGAAGCGGTATCGACTTGTCGGTGGCTGCATAATAGAGCACCAGCGCCGCATACACCACCTTGCGTCCGGCCTTTGAGGCCGTCCTCTTCAGCTTCTTTCTGAACGATGTGTGCGAGAAGAAGCGTGCATAGCCCGAGTAATCCTTCGGTTTGTCCGGTAATCTGGCTGCCATATATTGAAAACGGTTTAATTCCCTAAAGAGTTGCCTTGTATTCTGGAATATATCTGTAATTTTGCAGCAGAATAACAGTACTTATCTTCATAATTCATCACCCATGATATACTTCGACAGCGACTATATGGCAGGCGGTCACCCCGCTGTAATGGAAGCGCTCATGCACACCAATCTTGAGCACACCCCCGGCTACGGCAACGACTCTTATTGCGCCGCGGCCCGCGAACTCATCCTTGGCCTTTGCGGTATAGACCGCGGAGAGGCCTTTTTCTTCGAGGGCGGCACGCAGGCCAACTGCACCATAATCGATGCCTTGCTTCGTAATTATCAGGGTGTTCTCTGCGCCGATACGGGCCATATCAACGTGCATGAGGCCGGAGCTGTCGAGGCCTGGGGCCACAAAGTCATCGCGCTCTCCGGCCATGACGGCCGTCTCGAAGCCTCCGACGTAGCCCGATATATCGACAGTTTCTATGCCGACGACAGCCACGATGCCATGGTTGCTCCCGGAGCCGTCTACATCTCCTTTCCCACCGAACTCGGCACCATCTACACCCGCCGTCAGCTCGAGGCCCTTTATAAAGTGTGCTCCGACCGCAACGTCCCCCTCTTCATCGACGGTGCCCGTCTCGCCTACGGTCTCAATGCCGAAGGCTGCGATGTGACCCTGCGCGACATCGCCGCCCTCAGCGACGTCTTCTATATCGGAGGCACAAAATGTGGCGCCCTCTTCGGCGAAGCCATGGTCACCCGACGTCCCGAACTCTTTCCCCATTTTCGCACCCTTATCAAACGCCACGGTGCCATGCTTGCCAAAGGTCGCCTCCTCGGCCTCCAGTTCTCCACACTCCTCAGCGGCGGACTCTATGACGAAATCGGCCGACATGCCGTAGCCCTCGCCCTCGAAATGAAACGAGGATTCGTAGCCAAAGGCTATCAGCTTTACATCGACTCACCCTCCAACCAGCAATTCTTCCTCCTCCCCAACACCCTCATAGACCGCCTCCGCTCCCACTTCTCCTTCGAGCTCTGGGGTCCTCGCCAGCCCGAGAAATCCCCCGTCCGCTTCGTCACCGACTGGACCACCACCCCCTCCGCCATCTCCACCCTCCTCTCCGCCCTCTGATCCCCATCTCCCTCTCGGATATCCGGTTTATAAGAATTATCCGACTTATACTTCTTATCCCCCAGTAATCCATTTGAAAATTCCGCTTAATTTAGCGGCTGCTGCAGCCGCCTGACGAAGAAAGGGCGCCAAAAGGCCCCGCGCAGCGAGGAGCCCATTGACGTCCTTTATTTTAATCTGATATCAGGCTATTCCTTTGGCGATGGAGGCGATGCGGGTGCCGAAGGCTTCTCGGCAGTGGCGCCTGTGGGGGAGGGCGCTACTGCCGGGGCCTGGGTTGGAGCGGGGGTATCGCCGGCTGCGAAGAATTTTGCGATATGGCGTTCGCGGAAGCGCTCAAGCAGTTCCCAGAAGTTGGGGACAAACAGCGTACCTACAAGGGCGTTGATGGCCATGCCGAACACTACGGCGCTGCCGAGGGCAATACGGCTTGCGGCGCCTGCACCGGTTGCAAACAGCATAGGCATCACACCGAATACGAAGGCCAGTGCCGTCATCATGATCGGTCGGAATCGCACCTGACCGGCTTCGGTGGCCGCCTGTCTTATCGGCATTCCCTGCTTGCGGTAATCAATGGCATATTCCACGATGAGAATCGCGTTCTTGGCCGAGAGGCCCAGAAGGAGTATGATACCGATCTGCGTGTAGATGCTTATGTCCTGGCCCATTATCAGACAGCCGATCACGGTTCCCAATATGGCCGTAGGCATCGAGATTACCACCGCTACCGGGTCGGTGAGGCTCTCATACTGGGCTGCGAGAACAAGCAGGGTGATAATTACCGCAAACAGCATTACCATCGCCACGGTGGTTCCGCCCTGGGTCTCCTGATAAGCCTCGCCGGTCCATGCATATCCGTAGTTGTTGCCCAATGCGTCCTTCACAATCTGCTCTATGGCCTTGATAGCCGTCGATGAGCTGACGCCATGAGCCGGAGTGGCCGTAAGCGAAGCCGTCTGATACATATTATAACGGTCGATCGATGGCGAGCCGCTGGTAAGTTCGGTGGTCATGAAAGATGAGAACGGAACCATATCCCCGCGGTCGTTTTTCACCGAGAGTTTAAGCACGTCGTCAACCGTGTTGCGCGACTGCGGATCGCCGGCCATAGTCACCTGGTAGATGCGGCCGAATTTGGTGAAATCATTCACATAAGCCGAGCCCGTGAAGGCCGAGAGTACGGAATAGATATCGGCCATCTCCAGTCCGAGCATCTTCACTTTCTCGCGGTCGATGTTTAGAGTGTATTGCGGAACGGTTCCCTCATAGAGCGAAGTCACTGAGGCAATGTTTTTGTTGGATTTCGCGGCATCGCGAATCTGTTGCAGCGCCTGCGCCATCTGCTCCGGGCCGTGGTTGTTTATGTCCAGAAGCTGAAGCTGCAGACCCGACGACATACCCAGGCCCGGAATTGCCGGCGGGTTGATGCCGAATATCTCAGCTTCCTGGATTCCGGCGCACGCCGCTTCAAATTTCGCTATGATACTTTCCACATCCATTCCCTTGCCCTTGCGTTCATTCCATGGCGTCAGGGTGACGGAAAGACCGCCCATGTTGGAGCCTTGGCCACCCAGGAACGAGAATCCCGAGATGGAGATTACATCCTTCACGCCCGGTATCTCCTTGAGTTTTTCGGTAGCTTCGGCCAGCACCTTTTCGGTGCGGTCAACGGAAGCGCCGGTAGGAAGCTGCACGGAACCCATGAAGTATCCCATGTCCTCCTGCGGCACATAGCTCGTGGGCATATTCAGGAATGCCCAGAACGCTGCTGCCGAAATCAGCAGATAGGCCGTGATGGCCACCACCGGTTTCTTCAGGAAGGTGCCAACGATTCTCATATACAGGGCCGTGGTTGCGCCGAAGCCCTTGTTGAACCAGCGATACAGGAAGAACGAGCTCGATTTCTTGGGACGCAGGAACAGAGCGCACATGGCCGGGGTGAACGTCAGAGCGTTGAATCCCGAAAAGGCCGTGGAAACGGCTATGGTGAGCGCGAACTGTTTGTAAAGCTCGCCGGTAATGCCGGAAATGAACGCGGTGGGAATGAACACCGAAAGCAGCACCAGCACCTCGCCCACCACAGGTCCCTGCAGCTCGTTCATGGCCTTGACGGCCGCCTGGCGTGGTGTCATTTTCCCTTCGTCCACTATTCGTGAACAATCCTCCACAACCACAATGGCGTCATCCACCACAATGGCTATCGCGAGCACAAGTCCGAACAGCGTAAGAGTGTTGATGGTGAATCCCATCAGTTTCATCACCGCGAATGTGGCGATGAGCGACACAGGAATGGTGAGCATGGGGATGATGACCGCACGCCAGCTCTGAAGGAAGAGCAGAATCACCAGCATCACGATAAGGGTTGTCTCCACGAAGGTGACAACAACGTCGTCGATCGACGCGGTCACAAATTCGGTTGAGTTCTGGATAATGCGGTAATGTATTCCTTCGGGAAAGTATTGCGATAGGTTTTCAAGTTCAGCCTCCACATTCTTGGCTACCGTGAGCGCGTTAGCTCCCGGAAGCTGGTAAATACCCATAAGGCCCACCGGCTTGTTGTTTACCAGCGCCGTATTTCCATAGCTGTCACTGCCCAGATCCACCTTGGCCACATCCTTAAGCCGGAGCATGCTTCCGTCGGGATTGGCGCGCAGAATAATATCGGAGAATTCCTCCACCGTGTTAAGGCGTCCCTGCGACGTGAGCGTGAAGCTGAATTGCGCATTTGTCCCCGGGGCCGATCCAATGCTTCCGGCCGAGACTTCCATATTCTGCGACTGGATTGCGGCCATTACCTCCTGCGCGGTTATCCCGCGAGCCTGCATCAGGTCAGGGTCGAGCCACACGCGCATGCTGTACTGTCCCGCTCCGAAAGCACCCACCTGTCCCACGCCGTCCACGCGCGACAGAGCATCCACGATGCTCAGCTGGGCATAGTTGGTGAGGTAAAGGGCGTCGTAGCGTTCCGGATCATCGCTTTCCAGAGCCACAAACAGGATGATATTTGTAGAACGTGAGGTCACCTGCACGCCCTGTTGCTTAACGGCTGAGGGCAGTGTGGGTTCGGCACGCGACACACGGTTCTGGACTTTCACGGTGGCCATGTCGAGGTCGGTACCTACGTCAAATGTGATCGTGAGGTTGTAGCTGCCGTCGCTTCCCGACGAGGAACTCATGTACATCATGCCATCCACGCCGTTTACCTGCTCCTCTATGGGTGCTCCGATAACGGAAGCCACAGTCTCGGCGTTGGCTCCGGGATAGGAAGCCGACACGTTTACCGTAGGAGGAGTGATGTCGGGAAACTGCGCTACCGGAAGCGTCTTGACCGTAAGCAGACCTGCGAGAATCATAATTACGGCGAGCACCATCGCAAAGATGGGGCGGCGTATAAAGAAGCGTGAGAACATAATGGAATTAATTGACGGTTACCGGCTTTACTTTCATTTCAGGACGCACTTTAAGAAGGGCTTTGGTGATATAACGGTCGCCGGCCTTGATACCGGAGGTAATCACGCGCATCGAATCACCCTGGACCAGTTCGCCTGTTTTTACAGGTGTGTAAACCACGCGGTCGGAGTCATTCACCACATAGAGGAATGTTCCCAGCTGGTCGTTGGAGAGGGCCGCATCTTTCACAATCACCGCTTTCGGATCGGTTGATATCGGCAGGCGTATCTGCACATACATGCCGTCGTGAAGTTCATTATACGGATTGTCAACTTTGGCCTGTACCGTAAGGGTTCCCGTAGAGGTGTCCACATCCGGAGCCACGTATGTGAGTTTGCCGGAATATACGTGGTTGAGCGGAGTCTCGAAAATAAGCGGGATGGAGTCGAGGCCGCTGATTTCCGCCTTATTACCGGCAAGGATTTTCTGAAGCACTTTGTCGTCGATGAAGAACTTTGCGTTCAGTTTGTCGTCCTGATAAATGGTGGCAAGTTTCACCGGTTGCGCACTTCCATCGATATACGCGCCTACTGAGGGCACGGCTGCTGTGATGTGTCCGGTGAAGGGAGCCCTGACGGTGCAATACCCCAGATTCGTGCGGGCTGTGTTAAGCGCCGCCCTGGCATTTTTCAGCTGGGCTTCCGCACTCTGCACTTCACTCAGTGCCTGATTGGCCTCCATGCGGCTCACAGCATCAGTTTCAAGAGCTTTTTTTATTGCGGCATAACGCGATGTGGCATATTCCAGCGAGCTTTCGGCCGACGATACCTGGCTCTGCGCCTGATTTACGGCATCGGCATATTGGGTGCTTTCTATGGTGAAAAGTACCTGACCGGCCTTTACCAGATCACCCTCCTTATAATTCTGGGAACGGAGATATCCGCTGACGCGTCCCACAAGGTCAACCGAACTGGCTGCATGCAGACTGCCGGGATAAGTACGGTAGATTACAACGGAATCCTGAATGGCCGGCGCTACATCCACACTCAGAAGATTATCGTCAGAACTGTCGGTGGACTTATGTCCGCACGAAGCTGAAGAGAGCGCTATTGCGAAAACAATGGGAAGATATATTTGCTTCATGACATAAGTTATTGATGTGGATTATTTATTATCGTTAATTGAATCGATGTCCCATCCGCCTCCAAGAGCGCGATAGAGCGTGACGAGAGCAAGAGCCGCGTCGGCGCGCGCCGTGACAAGACGGTCGGCATACTGCAGGAGGGAAATCTGTGCATCGGCCACATCCGTGAAATCGGAAAGGCCGTCGCGGTAAAGATCAAAAGCCAGCGTAAAAGCTTCGCGTGCATCGTCCACAACCTTTGAGTAAGAGTCGATGGCCCGCAGTGAAGAGGTATAGGAGGCCATCGCATCGTTTACGTCCTGCACTGCCGACAGCAGTGTGAGATTGTATGAGTCAACTGAATTCTGCATATTCTCCCGCGCTGTAATCACAGCCGCACGACGGGCGAACCCGTCGAAAACAGTCCAGCTAAGGGTAGGGGCCACCGACCATTGGAGAGATTCTTTCTTGCCGAAATCTTTAAGGGAATGGGATGCGAAGCCTATGGACCCGTCTATGGTGAGGGAGGGAAGATAGTCTTTTTTCGCCATGCCGAGTGCTGCGGCAGATGAGGCGACCGTGAATTCAGCTTCTGCCAGATCCGGACGCCGGCGCAGCAGATCAAGAGGCACGCCCACCGGCACAATCTGACGCAAATCCAGACGATGATAAGCCACCGTATCCGAGAGAGCTGTCAGCGCTCCCGGGAAGTCGCCTACGAGTGTTGAAAGAGAGTTGAGCGCCGATTCCACATTGGCCTCCAGTCCAGGGATCATGGCTTCAGTGGAATGGGCTATGACGGCCGCCTGTGCTACATCGAGTTTAGAGGCGAGTCCGGCCTCGTGGCGCGACTTCGCAGCGTCATACACATGGTTCTGGGATTTATGCTGTTCTTTAGCCACTGTGAGTTCGTCCTGATACATCCTCAGCTGGATGTAGGCCGACGCGATTTCGCCGCAAAGCGATACCATCACTCCGGCCGTTTCGGCGCGGGTGGCTTTCAGAGATTCCTTGCTCTGTTTTATTTTTGACGTAATTTTTCCGAAGAGGTCAACTTCCCAAGAAGCGCTTACTGATCCGGAAAAATAATCCAAGTTGGTTTCCGGAACGCTTCTGGCCGTAGTATTGCCGGAATTTCGTATTTTGTTCCATCCTGCCGATAGGTTGACCGACGGGTAATATGCGCTTCGGGCGGAACGCAGGGTCTGTCTTGCGATTTCTATTCGCCGTGCCGCCATGGCAAGGTTGTAATTACGCTCAAGGCCCAGGGAAATCAGTGAATCAAGAAGTGGGTCGTTGAATTTCTTCCACCAGAAAGCGTCCTTCTGTGGTTCTTGAGTGAAACCTGTCTCTGATTGCCATCGGGATGGAGTGTCGGCCGCAATGCCGTAAAGCCCGGGCTGCTGAGCCGCCAGGATATTCGGAAATAAAACGGCCAGAAAAAGGATAGAAACGGTAATAGTCGTTTTCATAAGATTTGATATACGGAGGGCAGATACCAACATCTGCACATATTAAAAACTCAATGAAAACACTGCCGGTTCGTTTGGGGCAAAAAAAAATTACTCGTCATCACGACGAATAATCTTCTTACCTTAAATCTAATACCATGAAAAACTGGTGCAAAGGTAGTGGTATATCTGAAACCTGCAAAATATTTCAAGAGAAATATTATGTTTGTTAACATATTTTAAGATAAAAGATTATTTATATTCGATTAGGAAGATAGAAGCTAAAAATGTAATATGTTGTTATGTAATATGTTATGTGTTATGATGTAAGGGATAATCAGAATAAATTTACTTAATATAGAAGGAAAAATGTCTGATAAAAAAGATAATTGGAACAATAATACGAGACTCAGAGTGTTTTTCTCCTGGATATATTTATAGATTATCTTCTATCTATTTTCTAGAATCGATTATCGTTCAGTCTCATTATTTTCAAGGAGTTTCCGGATTGAGATGATAATATTTTTCCAAGAGGCTCTGTCAAGGTCAAAAGATAATTCCCGGTCATAATCCCAATCAAGTCCTTTGTCGGTGGCTTTTCGGGTTGGCAGTATTTTCAGTCGATGGCTATCGTGAGTTACACGCACACTTGTAGAGTGCATATAAAGCTGTCGCCATGAGCGTTGTTTCATCGCTTTGATTAGCTCGGATGCCTTTATTTCGGTGTATTTGTCATGCTGACTTGCATGGAAAATATCAGTCAGGGTATTTTCAAACGCCCTATTATCGCAGTCAAGAGGCAAGAATTTAATCGGATAACTTGAGTTGACATAATATACCGTGACAAATATGTACTCTTTGTCGGTGCGATATATTGTACACTTCCCGGAACGCTCCAACTCAGGGCATCGGTCGTTGTATTTTCGATTGATTGTCAGCCAGCGATATGCTGCCAAAACAATCGCAACGATTACAAATATTATGACAGAGCCAAATTCCGGACCATCAAAATACTCAAAAACCGTCATGTTGTTTCCCGGATCGTCTTTCTGATACACCACACCAATACTGTCGCCCACGGAAAGACCACGGCGTGGAGCACCTCCTTCATAAGTTTTCCCATCCACAAAAATCTGATACTTCAAATATCTACTATTGCTAAGACTATACACATCAGAAACCACAGTTGATGTAAAAAACGGATTTGCAGACAGCGCATTATATTTCCGATTCTGGAAATATAGACCTACAATAAGGAAAGGCACAAGAATCACCAGCATAACGCCAAAAGGCAAGCGTCTCTCACCACGCCGCCCAAAGAAAAACCTGTATATCTTGCTGTCAGATTTCATCTTCTATTTGCTCTATAACGATGCTGAAAAAAGTATTTGCTTTGTCCGGATAATCTCTAATATAGTCGCAAGCAATGTGATAGCTGCGGACAACATAATCATACGACGATTCAGACTCTTTCCGGTCACAGTACCAACTGTCGGAAGTGGATTCTATACGTCCGTTAACCAGCTTATAAACATCACCACCAAGAATAGGCTTGTTTGAATTAAAGTACCTATTCGCTATTTTCAGCGCTTCTTTTCTCGGATATGCAAAACCATTAACGCCCAAGAGCTCAAGAGATACACTCTTTAATGTTCTATCACTTTTAGACTTTTTAGAACTTAAACATAATGAAGCAATAAATCCCGTAAGCATAGATGGAATGAAGGAAACTATACTCCATAAAAATAATGCCACCAACGAGATGCTGAATGTAGAAAAATCAATATGTGTATCTGCTGAGACATCAACAGGAAGTGGCTTTCGATCCAAATAATCAAGAATAATTATAAATGCAAATATCGACGCAAAAGAAATAATGGAGTAAAAATAAGTTGACAGGCCAAGTTTCAGCCATTTAAGATATTTAGATACTTTCCAAGCAACCGTTTGCCCGACTAAATACGAAGTCAAAATAATACAACAAATAGGCATGGAGTCTCCATCCAATTCAAATCTACCCAAACAGACTTGCATGATACCTATGGTTGTAGCTGTTGACAATATTGCCAATGCCTCAAATATCCAAAATCGTTTATCGGTCAGTTTCATTATTTAATGTGCAAGTGATTTTATCAGTCGGTTCGATTGACAAACCGGTATAATTGGACTTGATTAACTCATCCGCTAATCTTTCAGATATAAAGATTGTATTGTCGAATGGAAATGGGAAAAACAAATCCAAAATTGTGCTTCTATCGCGTAATGTGAGAGAATCAAATGTTACACCAAAAGCCCCGGTTTCATCTTGCGATTTTAATTGCTGATATTGACTGAATGATTCCAATGATATAGGCTCTTGTGGAATAGTCCACTCTGTCCGAATAAAAGATGATTTATCAAAATCTATTGAATCGACGAATGATGGCCCATATAAATGCACCAACAAATATTCCCTAACATCTTTATTGGTTTCTACTGTCACCGGAAAAATTTGATGTGGCATGACATTGAAATGCCTGATACATTCATATAATTCAGGAGATATAAGCATATCGCACTTTGGTCCGGCTGTCGTGGAGATATAGTCTGACATAACAGCCCCCTTTTTTAATTTGAATTTCAAATCGGGATTACATAACAGTTTATTCCACGGACTTATTTGAGATGCCGTGAAATGACTTAGGCAATCTACTTGTGTGTACTTATTGCCCACCATCAGGTCATGTGACAGCTTATAATATTTCATTGATGTATCATTTTTCATATCTATACTATTTGGCTATTAGAATAATAATCACTGCGAGGACAAGAAAGCCGAGAAATCCGTTGGCAAGGTTGTTGTCGGCATGGTCTATGTCATTGAAATCATCGAACCATAGCGGATTTGCCGATATGACACTTTCTGTCCGCGATGGAACAGCCGCAGACACCCATACCGAAGCCCGGCTCCGATATGAAGAATCGCCGAACCAAACCACGAACGGACAAACATAGCTATCAATTCCATATCCTATTATATCACTTTACGCCCGCCTGTCTCTATTTTTGAAATCTTGTTTGTTGCCCCGTCGACTTCCATGTAAAGAATATCGGTTACGTTATCATCGTTGGGCTTAGGCTTGAATTTTACCTCAAATGAATACTTTTCCAATGGGAGGTCGTTTAGGTCGTCAAGATTATTTATTTGAAGCGTCCGGTCGGCGTGTCTGAAGTCGGTGTCGTCTGAAACAATCGGTATTGTCGTGGCTGACAGTTCTTCGGCAAGCTCTTTGGTGCAAAAATGCTCATAGAGCCGTTTCAGATCTGCTGCAGATGCGCCGACCGCTCTTTCGTTAAGATACAGGGCCATAAAATCGGCGATATAACTATTTCCATCAACGCCCATCTCATATTCAAGGACTGAGAGATTTGATGTGCCGTCGGGAAGAATCTGATACAGCATATTCCAACCGTCGTCCGTGTCAGGCAGAAAGCATCCAAATGATAAATATATAGCGGAGTCCGAAGCCCAGAATAAATAGCCTCCCCACTGCATAATATATTCACCTTCGTTGCCGACCACATCTTTTGTCCGTATCTCCTTGTCGGAATACACGACTTTTTTGTCATAAGACAGGGTCAGAAACACAGAAGAATCCCTTACGGCCCATTCATCACGCCCTACTACGACCTCATTGGAGTCCTTTGTAGTTTTTACAGTCCAATATCCTATGACCGTATCTTCGATTACCCTGCCACTGACGATTTCTGAATCAGTCACAATTACAGGGTCTACTCTCGGTTGCAGCTCGTGCATAGCATTGTTGGTCTTGCTCTGTCCTGAACAAGCCGCAATCAAAGCTGAGATAATAATGACAGATGTAATAACACTAATCAAATTTTTCATTGACAAAGAAATTTATTAGTTTTTAGATTCGGCGACTTCAGCGAGTTTTGTAAGCCCCCAATAAAGTATCAGTAATATGAGCTGAACAACTGGGAGCACAACTCCTAAGGCGAACCAACCCCAACCATCAGTATCCTCATGCGTCAATCTTAGATAGATTGAATAGACCGAATATAAGCTAATGATTACTGCATTAACCAATGCAGCATTGGGATGAGTCTTTTTGAATAATGCCAGAACTATCATTAACGGTTGGGGTACTGCACAAACGCATATCATGCCGAACGACTGACACCTCACTGCGACATCTATACAGGAGGCTAACAGCAGCAGTTCAGCAATTACCCATCCAATCCAAAATCGTTTATCGGTCAGTTTCATATATCAGTTTGCCGTTTTGTTTGTAATTCCAGAATCTTCGATAGCAGTTACCTTCTTCGTCGTAATATTTCCACTCTCCAAACTCATTGCTGAAATCATTTTCCGGATTGTCGGAGTATGTAATCCATCCTTCACTGCGTGTGCTGCCATTTTTATACAGATAGCGAATGTATGCGATAGAGTCAGGCATACCGACGTAATCACCTATCGGACAAATCTGTGAATGATTGTAACTGATACTATCTATGATAGGAGCTATATTGTAGTCTTGTTCAAAGTTTGAGATTCTATTTATTGCTGCTATTGTGTCAGCGTTTACAGGCATCTCGATATAGCAGATATTCGGTTCCTCCGCCCAATGACGTTCTGTATTTATATATTGCGTAAGAGTCCCGTCAACAGATATGTATTCCACTACATATTCTTTATCGTTCAGTCTAATATAATCAAAGACAATGCCCTTATAAGCATATCCCCCATAGGTTTGTTCAAACCCTACACAGGATAACGACTCGGGCAGCCGTCCGTTGGCTGAAATATAAGATTCAATTCTATCGACGATTTTATCTCGATAGTCAATCTCGACATTTCTTCGAACTGGCACCCTATGTCCCATAAGGTAAGTTGCAATAATACCAATGGCTACAATAATGGCTACAATCAGCACAAAAGCAATTGCAATTGAATATGCGATTATTTTACCAAATCTTTTCATCGCTTGCCTCCTTTCTGCAATTCTTGACTGATTGCTGTATTTTTATTTTCAGATATACTCCCTGCTGTCTTTTATGGTCATAAGTCTTCAAGTATAATGTACTATTGTCATGCCAAAAGATAGGGCGAAGTTCATCATCTTCTTGTTGACAGAAAATAGTTTCTCCATTGAATTGAGTGTTTTTATATGATTCAAATTCATAAAAGTCATTCCCTTCTCGACCAAAAAATCTTAAATCCAACGGCCAATCACAATCATGACCGGTCTGCGATACATAGATTCCGTTTGTATTTATAGCTGTTGGAAATGCCGCTTCACATAGGTATCTGCCATTCTCAGCATCAAACCACCATACGGAATCGTCAAATGGATTGTCAGGTATAACGAAACCATACAATTTTAATTCCGGTAAATATAATAACCGTTGTTTGTTAAATCCAAACCCTTCATAAAAGTAAGTTATTTCTTGTTGGGTTGTAGAATCAAGCCGTTCAAACTTATTCTGCGATGCTTTTAACACCATATTCACGATTTTGTTATCGGGAATGGAGTCTGCCGGAATAACATTATAGCGAGAATACTCTTTTTCTGCATCGGCATATTCGACGTAGCTTATTTCCTCTACTGAGAAAACAGCCTGGGCGGATGCAACAGCAGCACTTGCTATCACAATCAGCAATATCCAAAATCGTTTATCGGCAAGTTTCATCACTCAAAAAATATATAATTGCGAATAAATAGATATAGAGTGCGACTACGAAAATCCACGTACCGATTTTCCATCTTAGTCTTGTTTTATCGGGTAAATTCCCGAAACGAATATAATATCGTGCACTTCGTTTCCCAAAGTCAATGAACCAGACGAGTATAAAATAAACAGCAAGTATAATCCACGCCAACGTGAAATTATGCCATAGGAATATTATTGAAAAGCATAATGTCATCACAATACCACCATCCAAAAGACGGATATCATAAACGCTGGGAAGGATGTCTTTCTTGTTGTTTCTACCGAGAGCCATCAATGTGTATGCTCGTCTTCGGACAATGCTGTTGAAAATGTATGCAAATACATTTCCGATCCAAATGGTTGCTTGTTCACGGTTGCACCAACGGCGGATAGATGTGTAGCTATCGCTGAACATTCCGCTTTGAAACTCACATCTGTGCTTATACTTGCGAGCTTCTTTGATAATTGCCAAAGCGTCTTCCTCTTTGCCATTATGAATGAGAGCTATAAGATATAGCAGTCGGTCTGGGTCGTGATCCATCTTGGATTCATCGGGATAAAAGGTGTCTGCATCAGGATTCGAAATTATGAATTTTGATATTGCATCCGTCGCATTTCTGAATACATCCTGAATTATATCCGAGAGTTCGCTCTGGACGGTAACTTTTGCAATCTCGTATGAAGCCAAAACTTGACCCGAGAGAGAGTAAGCGCCGGTTCCGCGCCGGCTCAGAGGCTCTTTCTTATTTTCCGATGCTCCCCATATATCCCACCATAGGTTATCGGCATAGAAAGGCTTGACGGTGAGACGGGCTTCATCGGTAAGAAAGAACAGACAGAAAAAGTAGCCACACTCTATCTTGAAGTTGATATATGAGCTTTGACGAAAACCGTATTTTCGGCTCACGTTACGCCTCGTGTCGGCTATTATTTTTCTATACTCCTTGTCGGTCATCGCTTTGCTATTAAAAACCTGTGGTTAATGTTTTAACTGTGTAATTCCAATTCCAGATGTATAGTGTCCACATCAATCCAATACCAATGAGAAGGCATACAAGCAAAGCGATTCCGACATCATTATGCCTGTTTCTAAAAGCGTAAACCACATTTACCGACTGCACAATCATCAGCGAGACATTCGCCGCCAAAAGCCACTTGTTGACGTCGGCAGCCCCTCCAACAAATAGCACGGCAAATGAGGCCGCGAATGCAATTGCAAATAATATGACAATCGCCCATTTGGCTTTATATATCAGTTTCATCCGCAGCCTCCTTTCCGGCGGCACAATAACCATAGGCTTTGCGCCCATAGATTACAGGAGAGAGCAAAGCCAACACACAGAATCAATATCATACAGAGTGTTGCCATACGCAAAGTTACAACGAATAATCGATATTCGATGTGACAAATGTCCCATTAGGGTAGGAAAGCTCAAGTGAGGTTATATCACTTTTTCTTTCTTTTTCGGGCTATGATGATTGCAATGGCAAAAATCAGACAGCCTGCGGCCACTGCAATGGCGATTTCCGGAAGGTGATTGGTCTCGTAATCAGTGGATAAGCGGTTGTTTCTTTCTTTCAATACTTTTGCGTCGGCGGGAATGGCCGTAGCTTTTGCCATATTGTTCTTGATGCGCTCGGCAGAGCTGCTTTCAAGATTTGAGGCGATATAGTCCTGCAATTTATTGTTGGCGCAGACAAATTCAGTACACGGAGCGCCATGTTTTTCCGTAATACGGGCATTGAGCGCAGCCGTGTTCTGCAATTGCTCCTTGTCTGGATTCCAGAATCCTTTGCGTGCACTTTCAAGCATGGTTGCCGTCATTTCCTGCATTGCTGCCGGGTTGGTTTTGTCGAAGTAGTCCTCAATTCCGAGATTTTCTTTGTCAATGACATATATTTCATACAGGTCGTCATAGATATTTTCGGGTAGGGCGCTGCTTCTTGTAGCGCTCCAGCCGAAGATATTTCTGAAAATTTCTCCAAACATCTGTGCGGTGGTCGCATCACCCTTCATCCGCTGTCTGATAAACTCGGGATTCAGTATGGTGGCCCGCGTTTCCACAGCAACGGCTTCGCGCGTGTCCTGAAGGCGGGGGAGATAGGCATTGCGATAATCGGCCATCACCGCATCCGGTTCCTTCCCGTTTATGGCCGTGGAGGCCAGTGACAACGCGCCGGTAAACTCATAGACATGGTCAAGTGAAATCGGACCCCAGGTATTGCTCTGGCGCGGTTGCACAATTACATCCGTGCCGGTAATCGCCGCACTTAAAAGCTTTTTATTCATGGTGCCCCAGTTGTCGTCATCGCCATACATGGCGCACATATTGTTCAGATAGCCATCCACAAGTTCCTGCCGGTCGTCCCAGTCACCGGAACTCTCTGTATAGCGCAGCATTCCTGTGCTGTATCCCGAGTTTACGGGGCCGAAAATTCTCATGTTGGAAAGCTCGCGCGCCCGCTTGGGCGTTTCGCCTTTCTCCACAAGTTCCTTTTCCTGCTCCAAAGAGCCTTCCGCCACATAGTTCGGGTACTTGTCATCATTAGACCCGGCTGCCAGCGCCACGGCATCCGTCAGCATTTTCAGCCTGGAGGAAGCAATGTCGCGAAGCTGGCCTGACACCTGTACGAGAATATTGATTCTCGGACGTCCCAGCGTCTCGGATGGTATCAGTTTTATATCCATCACGCGACCCTGCTCATCCCTTACGGGCTCTACGCCAAGCATTCTCATGGCCTGTGCCACCGTGGCACCCTGCGAAGATATGAACTCTCCGGCCCAGAACGTATAGCTTACTTTCTTAGGATATCCGCCATGTTTCTCAAAATAATTCTTCAGGGTCTGCTCGGCGAGCGCCACTCCGTCGTTCCATGCTTTAGGACCCGGTGTGGCCTCAGCATTTATGCTGTACATATTGCGGCCCATGGGAAGGACATTGGGATTAAGAACCGGATCGCCGCTGGGAGCGGGAGCCACCGGAACTCCGCAGAGAGCATTTACCATACTGTTGATTTCGGCACCGGCCGATTCTGTAAGCAGGCGGCGGTATTTAAAAATCTCCGTTTCATTATCGGAGTCAGAGTGGCCCATGCCGTTCAGGCTTCGTGATACCTCCTCTTTAGCCGCGGGGAGATAGTGGTGGGAGATAAACGTGAAATCATGAAGGTTCTCTTCGGAAATCCGGCCTTTTTCGAAATCCTTTTTCGCTTTAGCATAGGCAAGACGGTCGGCACAGACGGCACTGACACTCGTGGCCATGTCGGCGGCGGAATATGGCTCACCCATCACATAATAGGCGCCTGTGATTTTCTCATTGGCAAGCTCCTCGACGAACGAATCGATTTTTTTAAGTTCGTCGATGGAATAGATGCCCGAGGGGATGGAATCAAGGCCGAGATCCTTATGCAAACCATACTCCAGAATTTTCCTTTTCAGGGCATTGCTGTTACGAGCCGGAGTGGCAATGGCCTCATGAATATCCTCTATAAGCGACGCATATTTCGCACGGAGGCCGCTCTCTACGTAGGGAGGGGTAAGATGAGTTACAATCACCGCATGGCTACGGCGTTTCGCTATGATGGCTTCGCCCACGTTTCCGGTAGTATAGAAATAAAAGTGCGGACGGTTGCCTACCAATACCTCCGCCCAGTCGGCCTGCGATAATCCGGCATTCTTACCAGGAGTAAACTCAAGGTTGCCGTGGGTGCCGAAATGAATAAGGGCATCGGCCTCAAACTCTTTCTGCATATAGAGATACGGCGCTATATAGGAGTGGGGAGGCACTACTTCCACTCCGTGAACCAGCTTAAAGTCATCATCTCCCAAGGCCGGCCGCGGCTGGGGGAAGATCAGAATGTTGCCATATCGCAACCCTGCCATAGCCAGACTGTCGCCACGTGACAACAGGCTTCCCGGGGCTTTGCCGTAGCGCTCTTCTACTTCGGCATATTTTTCAGGCAGCAATACATTCCTGGCCCATTGTTCATACAGGTTTTTGTCAATCCATATAGGGCTGGCCTCGTTCATAAACGTCTCCTGAGCGGCAGGAGCATACGAGCCCATCACGCTGCCTTGCTTCATGAGCTGACGTTTCAATTCGTCGATACTTGCCGGCATACCGGTGACATCATACCCTTCCTGTTTAAGGCGGTTGAGGAAATTATAGAGCGAAGGCACCACTTCCATTCCTGAGGCAAGCAAGGCGTCCTTGCCGGGTGTCTTGAAATAGACTATCGCCACTTTCTTATCGCGATTGGGAATCGTGCGGAGGCGCATAAAGCGGTCAAACTGCTCCATAAAAGCGTTTATGCGTTCGGGTTCGGGTGTGTACAGAAGAAACCCTTTGGGACCCGGATTCTGGGTGGAAATGCAGAGGGGAGTCATGCCGCCGTCTATTTCTGGCACTACGATACGGGCATTGAGTGTGCCTCCTCCCAGAGGTTTGTTGACATCAAGCCATTCTTCCCGTGGCTGGATGAGGGGGAAGGGCATGAACAACGGAATCTGATTCCGGTAAGCCCAATTTATCAGGGAGTCATTACCCAGACGCCCCATCGGAAGATAGACTATCGCTTCGGGCTTTACCTCTTTTATCATTTTTGCCCGTCGGGGGCCCGTGGCGGTGATAGGATATACGTTATAGCCGGCGCGGGTGAGGCGCGACATGAGAGTGTCGATGTGAGCGCGATTATTCTCAACCGGAAAATTCACGCCCGACACAAATGCCACATTCTTTCCTCCCGGGGTATAGATTCCTTTTTGTCTGAGATATTCCGTCAGTTCACCGGCACTGTCAAAATATTTACCGGGTTCTATGTGATAAAACATGTTTGACGGCATTTCCACCGGAGGTTCATAAGGATAGCTGCCGGTTCTGGCAGGGCGCGCTACGGAAGCTATGTATCTGACGAGATTCCGGTAGTTGCGTCCTGACTGGTTGGAAAAATAGGACTGCAGCTGACGGCACTGCACGGAATCAAGATTATGCATTACGGCAACGCTGAAATTACGCAAGGTATTGGTGAATACCGGAACTCCTTTTGAAGCCGCCTTTTCAATGGAGGCTAACTGCAGCGAGTCGAGATAAAGCCCCCGGCCATACATCAGGACAGCATCGTATTTCTCGAATTCCCCGGCTTCTTCCATTGACTTGCATGTGATTTCTATATCGCGGCAGTCGTTGTTGAGCACTATTTCGGCTTCCTGGGCGGGGAGGGCGTTGACCACAAGGACAGTGGTGGGACGGAACCACAATGTATAGGAAGCGTAGGCACAACATGCGAGAATGACGACTATCCCTATGATAATAAAAACTCTGTTTCTGATACTTGACATGGTTATTACTGCAAAATTAAAAACCGGCATACTATCACGCAGCAAACCATTGCAATTCTCCCGGAAAGAGAACGGAGAGGCTGTTTGTGGTAATATTACCCGAAAACTACAAAACAGTATGTCGCTCTGGCAGGTATCCTGACTTATCCCCTCATCAACGCCTTCCCACCGGACACTCCGACAGTGACATAATGCTGATGAGTTCTGGGGGATTTACAGTAGCGGGTCTGTTCCGGATTTTCACCGGATTCCCTATTAATCGCGTTTCCGCGAACCAAAACTTATGGCAAAGGTAAGAAAGTTTTTTTTTGAAAAAAATCGGGCGACTGCAACTTTTGCCATGCCGGAATACGTCTAAGGGATGAATCAGCTGATAAATTCCAAATCAAAAAAGAAAATCTATGTATTCGAGACTAATCATATCATCGATAATGGCACTGATGCTTGGTGCCCCATGTAAAGTTTTTGCACAGCCGCCGGTGCCCGACTCCCTGTCGGTTGACCTGGAGGAGGTAACAGTGAAAGCCACCCCTGTAATACGCAAGAGTGACCGCGACGTGTATATGCCGTCGGCCGCTACTAAGGAGCGTTCGGGGGGAGGCCTCGCGCTGCTGAACAATATGCAGATGCCGGGTGTGGGCATCAATACCTTCATGAAGGAAATTAAGGTAAACGGAGAGACCCCCGAGCTGCGTATCAACAACAGGCGCACGACCATAGAAAAGGTGATGGCTCTTGATCCGGCCAATATAGCGCGCGTGGAGCTTATAACCAATCCCGGTGTGCGTTACGGTAAAGTGCCGGCGGTAATCAACATCATAGTCAGGAACCCCGACTCGGGAGGTTTCATGAAAATATCGGGTGAGCAGGCGCTAAGCGATTTTAATTTTGGAAATTATGATGGAGCGGTAAGTCTTAACCACGGATATTCCCAGTTTGATATCAACGGCTACTATTCTATCCGCAAGAACTTCCATCCCACACGATTATATAACGAGCGCTTCCTTCTGAGCGACGGACACAGCGTGACACGCGCACTTACTGATACCCTTGGGCATGCTGAAATGCTGTGGGCCAACATCAACACGGCATACAGCTATTCCCGGCCGGATAAAATCAACATATATACTTCGTTTGGGTTCGACAGGAATTTTGAGTCGTATTATTACGAGGGCAGAACAAAGACCGATGAAAATACGTCCGGCTATACTGACCAGAGTTTCAATCCGGTCTCGACACCGCAACTGCATTTCTACATGGACTACAATCTTGGAAGAAAACAGACGCTTATATTCGATGCTGACGGTAGTCTGGGACTTGGACGCAGCAACCGACTGAATCATGAGGAGACTCTGCCTCAGCATGAGACTCTGGTTTCGGTCAACAACCGAATCCGCAGCCGTAATGCCGGCCTGGCGCTCGAAGGCATGTATATGAAAGAATGGGATGCATCGCGATTCACCGCAGGAGTGCGTTATAACCTGGCGCGTAACCGCGAGGAGTATAATACCGGTGAGAAAAGTGTGTTTCATCAGCGTAAGGATGTGGAAACGATATTCTCAGAGTATATGCACCGTCTCGGTAAGATAACTCTGAGAGGCGGCGTGAGCGGAGAATTCTGGCACAGCGAATATGTGGAGAACGGCAAATCGACCAATGACTTTATGTTTACTCCGGATTTCACGTTCAACTGGGATCTGGGTTCCGGGTCGAATCTTACACTCAATTACAGCTCTTACTCCACCACGCCTTCACTTACTGAAACCTCTGTGGTGACGCAGCAGATTGACGCTTATCAGGTGCAGCGGGGCAATCCGGATCTGAAGCCATTCACCACCTATGGTCTCAAGCTTTCATACGGATGGAGCATTCCGCGTTTTGCCGGCAACCTCAGCGCACGATGGAGCCGCTCTCCTGGTGCTATAATGGAATACAACGGCTATACACCCGAGGGCATGATTTTCAATACCTGGGCCAATTCTACGGGTTATACCCAGTATTTCATAGACTTCTCGCCAAGAATCACGGTGGTACCGGGTCTGCTGACAATAAACGGCACGGTTTCATTCCGCCACTACCGTAACCACGGTCCAAACTATATGCTCATCAGCAACAGTATATATGCCGAAGGTACGGCACAGCTCACCCACAAGAATTTTACCTTATCCATTTACGCCAAGAAAAGCAGCCGTAATCTCTGGGGACAGACTCAGACCCGCTATGAGGATTTCCATATGATGAACCTGTCATACCGCTACCGTAATTTCGAGTTCATTGCCACATGGCTCAATCCTATAGGAGAATACCGTGGCCAGGAAATCGAGAAGCGCGGACCGATAGCGTGGAGCAAAAACCGTTTTTGTACCCCGGTTGCGCGCACAGTGTCAGTCGGTTTCAATTACAAAATTGACTGGGGCCGCAAACGCAATGGCATAGACCGAAAGGCCAACACTTCTTCGGGAGTGGAACAGACCAAGGCGGCAGGTAAATAAATAAAAATGTGTACGGCCTGCCAAGGCAGGTTATAAAAAAATCAGGTCGGAGGGTGTTGAGCATAAGCCATGTATCTTCCGGCCTGAAATTTTTTTTGTTATTGATGTAACGTTTGGCGTGTTCCATGTGTCATTATAGTGACGACGTCAAAAAAAATTAGTAGTTTTACAATTAATAAATCAATCATGAAATCATTAAAGTCAATTGCAATAGCACTCATGGCCTTTGGTGCGCTTGCCGCCCAGGGCGCAGATGTAACTCCGAGCAACCGTTATATAACCCGCAAGGTCAATTCGGGCGCGTTCACGGCCATCCGCACAAATACGTCGCTGGATATAGTCTATACCGTGGGTCCGCGGGATATCGAAATCTATGCGCCCGACAATCTCATGCCCTATATACAGGTTGCGATAAAAGGCTCAGAGCTGATCGTCTCTTATAAAGAGAACATGAATATCCATGGCAGCCACAAATCCCACATAAAGATATCGGCACCGGATGTGAACAAATTTACCACCGCCTCGGCCGGTGACATCGATATAAAAAGCCCCATACGTCTCAACAACCAGACGGTGGAGATGAGAGTGCTGAGCGCCGGCGACATTACGGCCAAAGCAATTGAAGCGTCAGAGATCCGACTGCAGACCAACTCGGCAGGCGATATCGAGACCGGAAGCCTGAAGGCTGAGAATGTTTTCCTTATGGTAAATTCGGCAGGCGATATAGAAACCGAAAATGTAACCGCCCGCAATAAAGCAAGTGTATCAGTAAATTCGGCCGGCGATGTGGATGTGCCGGAAATAGTGGCCGGAGGAATGGTTTCGCTAAGCACAAATTCGGCCGGCGATATAAAAATCACCACTGTTTCTGCTCCTTCTGCATCTATCAGCACCAATTCATCAGGAGATATAAGAGTGAGCGAGCTCAAAGCGGATGATGTGAGCGCTTCAAGCGGCAGTTCCGGCAATATAAACCTCAGTGGTGTTTGCTCATCTGCCAATCTCTCGGCGAGAAGTGTAGGAGATGTAAATGCCAAAGGTTTGAAAGCCAAAGATGTCGATGCCTCCGTAAGCAGCTCGGGTAATGTTACCTGCTACGCCGTAAACAGCCTGGTTGCCCGCAGGTCGAGCGTTGGAGAGATAAGATATGCCGGAAATCCCTCAACAGTAAAGATCGAAAGCAACCGTAAAGACGGAGTGCGTCCTCTCTGATGAAATAATCTGAAACAGTTTTTTTCAATACCCGATAGTTATGACACAAGTGTTTACCCGCAGCCGCTTCGAGAGTGAGGCCGGGAGGCTACGCCCCATGTTGCTGCGGGTAGCTGTGTCTATCACCGGAAATGAGGAAGACAGTGCGGATGTGGTGCAGGAAACATTGCTTAAGCTCTGGTTTTTAAGGGACAGGCTCCATGAATATGAGAGTGTGGAGGCTCCCGCAAGAGTGATAGTGAGGAATCTCAGTCTCAATCTTGTGAGACACAGAGCGTTAAGCCCTATAGATACAGGTGTGCTTCCTGAAACAGGCGCCTATGACAGGGAGGAAAGCCTCAGTGATGAAATGACGGAGGCACTCGCGCGCCTTCCCGATACCGAACAGGCAGTTCTCAGGATGAAGCATCTGGAAGGCTTCGAGACAGAGGAAATAGCCGAAATGATCCACTCAACACCCGGCGCGGTCAGAACCGCATTGTCGAGAGCGCGTCGGCGGATACGAGAATATTATAACCCTTCAAACTGAAATATGGCAAAGATGATGATAAATAAAGATAATGTGGCGGAGTTGCTCGACCGGTTCTTTGACGGAACAACAACGAATGCCGAGGATAGAGCCCTTGAAGAATACTTCTGCGGAGGGGGCGACGTTCCCGAACAGTTTGAATGCTACAGGGAGATGTTCGGCTGGTATTCGTCGGGAATGGATGAGAACCGTCTGCCCTCGAAAGATACTCCCCCCATAAAGAGCCGCCGGATTTCAGCGGATGTTATAATCTGGTGGAGCTCAATAGCGGCAGTCATAACTCTTGTGATAGGAATCGGATGGAATTCCCGGCTTGCAAAGCTGGAGCAGGCTCCATATTATGCCGATAATTTCATTGTAAGAAGCGGAAATGTCATTACCGGTATGGATGAAATAGGGGATGACATAGAAGCTACTATAATAGAAGGCAACTGTCTGGAACAGGAAATAGATATGAGTATAGAAAAACTTAATGAAGAGAAAATAATCGAATGATATGAGAAGAATATTTATCGCGATGGTGGCTGTGATGGTGTGTGTTGGCACGGCTGCTGCAAAAAACTGGTGTGAGTCGCTCATCAACGTTCTCAACTCTTCTGAAGGGGTGGACAAGAGTGTGTCGGTGAACCGAGACGTCACCACTCATGAGATAACCAATGCCACGTATGATTTCAGGTTTACGTCGGCTAAACTTTATGATACGGTCAAGAAAACCCTCATGAATCATGCTTCGGATGTGGAATTTTACTCCGAAACCGGCAACAAGAACAAGGTTATAACCCTGCGCATGACCGACAACGGGCGGCGATGGAGCTGCAAACTCCAGAAACTTGGCAAGAACGGCAAGCAGTTTCTTGTGAGGGTAAGTTCGGGAGACAAAAATCAGATAGTGATTTCCGGAGGCTCCAAGAATAAAAAAAGTCTTACTATGGAGGAGAAGCGAAAGGTGAAGAGTGAAGTGCAGAAGGCCTTGGAGCAGGCCAGACGTGATATGGAGAGAGCACGTAATGATCTACAGAGATACAGGGAAGATGCGAGAGATTCGCGCATTATCACCACCCCTCCCACTCAGGAAAAGAAAGCTGCCGTCAATTCTATAGATGAAGAACTGAAACGCGCGGCGCAGGAAAGGGCCCGGAAACTCAACCGGTGATATTAAGCACCTCTGAGATATTACTGTTTCTGATATTATTTTCTAACTCTGTGCCTTTCACCCCAAAAACATAAGTATGAAAAAATTCTTTTATCTCTTCATTATGCTGGCTGCATTATTCCCGGCCGACGCTGCAACTAAATTTTCAGCATACAAGGGTGTCTGGAGCAGTGATGACGCAGAAGCGGTGCTTACGGATTCGATCTGCATCTTTTACTGTAAGGCCGACAGCACAATGCAGGCGTTTCTGGAGATTCCGTCGGCAGGTATCACAAGCAAGACGGTATTTGCAAAGAGTGGAACCGTGACAACGTCCACTGACAACGGCTCACTCTTCATCTCTGAGTCAAATGGCGTGCTGGATATCTGTGGCCACTCTCTCAAGAAAGTTGAGGAAATAAAGGTGGTGAGACCGTATGAGTTGGCCCAGTGCCAGTCAAAATTCGATGTCGGGAAGTGCCTGCAGCAATGGCGCCTTGGCGCGGGATATGGCGTCTCGGACGATATGGTCTACTGTGAGATAAATACCAACAGGCACATGTTTGTATATATGATAAGTCCTTCCATGGTCTATATACGGGCGGCGGCTACGAGGAACAATAATAACGGCTCTCTGTTTTTTCAGAATATCCGTATGATGAAGAACAATAATACCGGGGAATATACCATGGATATCAAGCCGGACAATTACAGTTTCTCACGTGCAGACCTTGAAATAGACAACACCAAGTTCCAGCCAAAATCCTGCACGTTCGCTCCCGACGGAGGCATATACTGGTCGCTTATTTCATATGAACCCGATCTGATTTTGCTGAACGGATGTGGCGAAACGTATGAGGTAAAGCGTCATCCTATTGAAACCGATATGGAATATTTTGAATACGTTCCGTATTCGCCGGAGGATGGTTTGCTTGGCTTCTGACAATCCGATAAACGATTTTTTTAAGCTTCCTTGATAACTTTAATGCCTGAGACGTGGAAACGGACGTCTCAGGCATTAAGTTTGTTTAGAGCAATATATCTTTTATTCTGCTGCCGGCATTACCTTGAGGAGAGTGCCGGACGAATGGGCTGAAAGCTGGGGGGCGTACTGGCTCTGGATGTTTGCAGTGCCGGAGGCGAAAGAACCAGCGCTGTTCACCCAGAAGTCATAGCCCAGCTGGTAAGTTCCGGCAGGGAGCGAACTGATGAAAAGCATGGTGGCGTTATCGCCGTTCTCACGATAGAAACATAATCCGTCGGCAAACACCGGAGCGGGAGTCTGCTCCACAGGTTCCAGACAGGCGGCGCGGTTGTCGGTCACAGCAACGTAATCCATGGCGCGGCGCGAAACTATGGTGAGGTTTACCCTTACACGGTCGCCCACTTTCAGATCAGTAGCTTCTACCCATCGGGTGCCTACCTGTTTGAGGAAGGACTTGGTGATGCTCAGGTCGGGGATAGAATAGCCAGGGACTGCGGCCATATCCATTTTATACCGGCAGCTCACGGAACCCCATGCGGGAGTGGAACCGGTACGGTTTATTGTGAGCATTGAGCCGGAGGCATGGGATGCGTCAAGCTGCGTCCGGACTTCGCCCAGGCGTGAATCGGAAGACTTCACGTCAAGAGGTTTGTCAGCGAGAGTGAAATATGCCGGTGTGGCCGGGACGAGCCATCTGGAGGCTGCATCGAGAATGGAGGTGCATATCATGGATGTGGCAGCTGAAGAACCCCAGTTGTTGGCTTCTTTTTGGAGAATCATCCATTGCACCACGGCGTCGATTTTAGAGGAGGGCGCGTTGTTGTCGCGTAGCGCACGGAGGCATTCGGCGGTAGAAAAAAGAGTGGCGATATCGTCGGGAGACTGTGAAGAGGGCCACCACATTCCTTTTTCGGGGGTGGAGACGGCAAACTCTTCGAGCGACGCCACAAGGCGCGGGGCGAGGGAGGAATATCCGTTTGCCCGCAGGATTATGGCTGATTCCGCTTTGGCCGTCACGCCCGAACGCTTCCAGTTTTTAACGATATGCTGGATGGTATTTGCCATTACTTTTCGTGAAGAGGTGGATGCTGGCGCACCCGGCCAGAGAGTCCTGAGCATCGCATAAGCAGCGTCGGTGTAATTCTTATCGTTCTTTAGGCACTTTTCAAGGTTGCGGTTCAGATAATTGAATCCGTTGCTGACCATCGGGGATACATCAGATTCGTTATCAAGGAAATCGAGATGACGGAGTTCGGCGAAACGGGAGATCACTCGCTCCGTAACCCATGCCGAAGGTTCAGTGTAATTCTTTGTCCACGACCATCCGCCGGAGCTCCTTTGGGTGGTCTTAAGGTAGGATAGGGAGCGCGACATCACCCGTTCGATATTGGAGCCGTCGAGAAGAAGCTCGAGTCGCTGCATGCGTTCGGTGTCGCTGCGGGCATCAAGCATCCACGGCGTGGCCTGGAGGAGAATTGTCTTAAGCCCGGCATTGCGCTCAAGCATGGAAACGAGGGTGGAATCGGATTTATCGGACTTCGACCAGCCGCTGAGAGCGCGGGAAATTTCGGGGAACTTGCGGAGGAGGCCTTTGGCCACAGCGGCCGAGAACCAGGCGTCGACAGCCTCAATGGATGTGCGCGGATCAGAGTCGGAGAGGCCGGGAAGGGCGGTGACAACGTACCATATGGGATTCTCGCAGTATTGCAGGGAGACAAAAGCGTCGGAAGGAATTTCGGGGAGCCTAAGCGAATATTCGGTGGAGTCGGGCGAGAGATAGAATGGAAGTGATTCCACGAGAGGTTCAGCTGCTTCGAGCACGGGGATAAGAGACTGTTCGCCATCGGCAAACAGGATGGTCGACGCCTTGATGCGGAAGCCTATGAACGGAGAGGACTCGGGTGCCCGGAAGGAGACGGACACTGATGCGTTTGAGGAAGGCGAAAGCGTCAGAGTAGTGTCGGAGGTCTGAATAATCCGGTCGGTGACGGGATCGAAGATTTCCGTTACAGCGGAAACAGTCTGATTCTCATCGGAATTATTCATGATGAGGGACGCCACCGTGACATAATCGCCGGTGCGGAGGAAACGCGGAAGATTGGGCTGCACCATCACCGGTTTATTGGCGATCACCTTCTTACAGAAGGAAGCTACCGACACAGGAGAATCGGTGAATCCAAGAGCCGAGAATGCCCATGTGGTGTTGGCGTCGGGAACCTTGAATGTAAAAGAAAGAGAACCGTCTGCATCTGTGGTGAGCATGGGGTGGAAGAATGCAAGCGCTGTGTTTCCTGAACGATACTCAAACGGAGATTTTGCTGCGGTTTTCTCTCCGGAAGATTCCTGAGAAGCAGACTCTTCCATTCCTCCCACGGCTTCATCCTCAACAGACTCTTCCGTCACGGCGCTCATTTCTGCGGGAGCGGCCATTTTAGCCTCGTTGACAGCACGTACGGCGCCAAAACCATCGGCTCCGGCATCGTATTCGACTCCTTTGGCCAGGAGAGCACGATGCATTACCACGTTTTTCAGCACCGGCGAGTAAAGGGAATAACCGTATGTAAGGAAATCGGGAATGGTAATGTCATAATCGCCACGCGAGGGATAGGGGGCGCGGAGTGAGAGATAAATGCTGCTGGATATCGGGCCGGTGGAGAAAGACAGCGACGGGAGGTAAGGTCGCATGGGCGAGAAAGAGAACGATGCCTTGGCGAGAGCATCAAGCGCCGAGTTGTACATGTCGAGAATGATGGCCGAGCGGCGGGGTTTACCATCGCCGTCGACGGTGGTGAATTTCCAGGTTTCGGTAGCACCGGGAACCAGGCGGTCGCGGAATGTCTCTGCTTTCAAGGTGAGTTCGCGCTCGGGATAAGGAATATTCACGGTGTAGTCCAGCAATGTCGATTTCATTCCGGAGGCGGCAAAAAGAGTGAGATGCGGCGCGGGAGAATCAGGGTTGACGCTGACTGGGATTGAGTTGAATCCTTCTGCCAGTTCAAGCCATTTGCGCTCTATGACGCGTGAGGAATCGGACAGTACATAGAGGCAATGGGTGGGAGCTGAAGCGGCTGCAATCAGCAAAGAGCCGTTGCCGCCACGGTCTAAACAGAGTGTGCCTCCGAACCCGGCAGGAGTCCACAGAACGTCGGATACTCCGGCTGGCATTTTATTGTCGGTGCGCCTGTAGATTATTATTTCCTCGCCAAGGGAATCGGCCGTAGAGTCATTGATTTTAAATGCGAGTCGATAGCGTCCGGATGGTATCCTGGCCCAGTCGATAACCGGTGATGAGGATGGGAAAGAACCGGTAAGTTCCGAAGCGGTATTTCCTGACCATGAAGGAACAAAGGTATATGAGAGAGGAGTATCTATTATGCTGTCGGATGAGTTGATAACTTTGACGGGGAGAACGGGCGAAGAGGAAACGTCGAGAGAGCCCTTGAGTTCGCTGACAATACGCAGGGCGCTACCGCGGAGGAACGTCAGGGTTGTCTCCTGACTCTCGCCGGAGGACGACATGGCGGAGATTACCGCCGTAAAAAGTCCACGCGGGGCCGGGGCGGCATCAAGGACGTCGGAGGGAATGACAACGGAGAAATTACCGTCAGCATCAGTGGATGACTTGAAGGTATAGAAAAGCGTTCCGGGTGTAGATCGGAACCACCACGGCATAGATGATGACGAGAGATTACCGGAGATTTCGGCGCCGGAAAGGGGCATTCCGCTATAGGTCGAGACCTTGCCTGTAAGCGTGATGGCGCCTTTTTCGGGGGTATCACGCAGGGCCGGCTTGCAGTCAACCATAAATCCGGGCATCTTGTAGTCGCTCACCATGAAGCGGACGGCAGTTCCGTCTGTCGACTTGTCACCGGTGGTGACGTTTATGGAAAAATATCCCTGCAGCAGACCCTTGGGGATGACGAAAGAGCCTGACGCACGGCCGAACTCGTCGGTAATCGCGGAAACAGAGGCATCCTTGACCTCGGTGTAGTTGGCATCGAGGAGCTGTGCCTGTACGGGAAGAGACTTGACGGCAGAGGATGTGATTCCGTCGTTGCGGTAGGCGATTGAAGCCCAGCGTACGGTATCACCGGGATGGTAAATGGCAAGATCGGTGAAAGCCTGGAAATATACATCGGGACCCTTATAACGGTATTCGGGATACAGGTTGATGAGGGGAGCGAATACATCGGAATCCTTTCGCACACTCAGCATGCATGCTGATAAAGGCGAGTTTTCTTCGGCGACACGGAGGAAGCCTTCACGGTCGGTGAGACCTACGGAGCGGAAGGAAACGGGATTAGTGGGAGATGTGTAGACCGATGCCGATTCCACAGCCTCTCCGGTGAGAGGATTGTAGGCAAGAGCCGAGACAGAATGAAGCTTAAGGGCGGCGACAGCCAGTGAGGAGCAATGGATTATGCTGCGACGTGTTTCTGTGGCTTTCAGCGCAGGAGAGGTGGAAATTACAGCGAAATAGTAGCCCGGGCGGTCAAGAGTCGCGGTGACGGTGGTATCGATGCCGAAAATCGAGGCGTTGGAAAGGTCGATTTTAATGGTTTTTGCAACGGGATAGGACGACGGATTTGTTATCTTGACGGAATTCTGCGAAGTGAAGGCCGGTGGAAGGCGATGGAATGTGACCTTGGCCTCTGAGATACCTCGTGTGTTTAAGTGAAATGAGAATGTATGGGAGGGAAAGACCGATGACGGAACCCGTACCTCTGCGAAAGCTGAAGTCATAATTTTCATCTTTCGGGTTACGGCGGCCGACGCCTCGGATGCAGGGAATTTTTTCAGATATGCTCCGAGAGCCGTGTAATAACCGGCATTGTCAGAGTCAGCCAGATAGTTACCGGCTTCAAGAAGAGGCAAGGCAGAATAGGGACTGGAGCCGTGCAATGAGGAAAGCTCTATCAGACGGCGGTATACCGTGGCGCGACAATCCTCGGCCGATGCGTGGTAGACGCAACCGCTGAAGAATGCCAGGCGCTGAGTGAGATTATAGAGAAGCGGAGCTTGCGTAGATTCTGACTGTTTTATCAAGGAAGCGAAAATCGAAGATATCTTTTTTGCTGCAAGAGCTTCGGAAGATGAAGCCGATGGAAAAGAATAATCGGTCTCAAGGCATTGAACGGGAAAGAGATTGTTGAAGTGAAGACCGGTTTTCAGCAGCCCGATAGATTGCCATGCCACGAAATCGAACAGAGAGGGGAAGAACGGTGCGGACTGTGCAGGACAAGTAATTACGGAAGAATAATCCCGTAAAGGAATGCGGGCGAGGGCGGCTTGCCTCGATACCGCTTTCATGGCGAGGGAGTCAATCACGAACCGATACTGTTCGCCCGACCAGAGGCGGAAATCGGAGGGGATAGGATGGAGTGGGAGTTTGCGGCTGTCGAGATTCCAGCGGTCGTTTTCGTAGGCCTCGGCATATATTCTTGCCTGAAGAATTTCAAGCAGCGATTTTACGGCAGGGTCGGTAGATTGATTGCAAACCGTCGCAATCCGAGGCATGAAGGCTACTGTGGAGTCAGGGTCAACCATAGATTGTGCAAGTTGCAGATCAATAATGGCGCGCAGGGAAGCTATGCCGTCATGCGTGTCCAGCGCATTTGAAAGCCGTAGCCGGGCATCGGAAGAAACTTGTTTCGGAAGGGCGAAATCGGGTTGGCTGGATGGTGTTTTCACGTTGGCGCAGTTAATGGAAATGGAAATAAGGAGAGAAGAGGCGATAAACAATAGTCGTAACAAGTGTGTCAGCATAAAGAATATCGGGATAAGATGAGACGGATAAGAAAAATAAAAGTCCTGCGGGGCCGCAAGACTTAAAGGATTTGAAGAGGGAAAAAGTTCATTTCTTGTTGCTGCTCTTGGCTTTCCCTTCCCGATGTTTCATGAGATGGCGTCCAAAACGTCGTTCGGCTGATTTGAGTTTGAAGAGTTGCTTCTTGGTGAGAATCTCGCGAAGCTGAGGATAATATTTGCGGTCAATGTCGCCTTCGCGTGAACGCAATTCGAAGAGAGCCTCGGTGGCTTTCTCATATTCAAGATCGGAGGGATGGTTGTTTTTGGCAACGCTGCGCTCGAGCGCGCGTGTCTCACGTGCTATCTTGTCGAGCTCGGCATTCATGGCGTTGTACACGGGCACGAATTTCTCTTTCTGCTCAGGGGTGAGTTCAAGAGATTTGGCTATGAACTCTGTCTTATAGGCCCGCATTTCGTTGAACCATCTGTCGGTCTGAGCCTTTGAAGGCTGCTGGGCCGCACTTTGGGCGTTACAAAGCAGGGCAGGAATAAAAAGAAGAAACAGTAAGAAGGGTTTCATAACTGAAAGAGAATAAGGTCAATTTCTATAGGAATCACTGAAATCGGAGAGTGAGGATGGATCCACACCTTCCTCGTAGAGAGCATCAATCAGATCCGACTCTTCTACCTCAGACGCACAATAGTCGTAGAAGAATGTATCGTTGTTGATGGCGCTTGCCAGAACCGGATTGTCGGAAAGGGAAGAAAGGTCGGAGTGCGGACGCATGAGGTCGAACATTTTCATCATACACCATATACCAAGGAACATAGCGGCCATGTAAAAATAAGGCTTGACGCGTTGGAACCAGGTACGGGGCAAGACGCGGGGTTTCTCCTCTTCCCATGGGCGGGCGGGGAGAGAGGAGATTATGCGTTTGTTGAAGTCCTCAAAATAGCCGGGAGGGACGGTAAGGCCGTCGGAGCGGGGAATTTTGGGAAAATCTTCTTTATTCATAGGTAATGAAAGTTATAGTGAGGAGAGTTGGTCATTTATTGGATTTGACTAATCAAACCGTGTAAGGTTTAACGTCATTCAAAATATTGTTCGATTTTTTTAACGGCGAGATGATAGGAGGCTTTCAGCGCCCCGACCGAAGTGCCGAGTATGCGGGACATTTCCTCATATTTCATCTCGTCGAAGTAGCGCATGTTGAAAACGAGGCGTTGTTTCTCCGGTAGGGTGGCGATGGCTTTGCGCAGTTCGAGACTTAAGGCATCTCCGTCGAAATCGGGGTCGGCTTCAATTAAATTGATCAATGCCTGTGATTCATCGTCGACAGTAAGGTTCTTCTGTTTGCGCTTCTGTTCAAGCCATGTGAGAGATTCATTTATGGCTATTTTATAAAGCCAAGTGGATAGCTTTGCGTCGCCCCTGAAATTCTCTATGGAGTTCCAGGCTTTCAGGAAAGTATTCTGAAGGATATCGTCGGCATCGGCATGAGAAGGCACCATGCGCCTTATCTGCCAGTAGAGCGATTGGGAATACTCCTTCACCACATCGCCAAAAGCCTCACGGCAGGTGCGTGGATCGCGCAGGCGCTCAACCAGTGTTTCGGTGTTGTCGGAATCCTTCATAAAATCTTAATGGAAATAATATGCTGTAAATTTATAAAAAAAAGCTTCGAGGGGACTAAAATTATCCGTATAATTGTTGAAGATTTAAGTAAAATTCAGAAATTGGATATGATTCACGGGATAGATTTCAATACAATAATGACAGCTTTGGGGCTGACTCTGGTGGCCGGCATGTCGACCGGCATAGGTTCCCTAATGGCTTTTTTCACGAACCATACTGACAAAAAGTTCCTTTCATGCGCGCTGGGCCTTTCAGCCGGTGTGATGATATATGTATCGTTTATGGATCTGCTTCCCATGGCTTTAGAGGGGATTTCTTCCGGAATAACCGGGAAATCCGGTATGCTTTATGTGCTGGGCGGCTTCTTCGGAGGAATTGGCCTTATTGCCATGATAGACATGCTTGTTCCCGAGGATGAGAATCCACATGAGGTCAGCACGGTGGAGGAGATGAATAACGGTACTCATCTCCGGCGCACAGGCATGATGCTTGCTGGAGCTATCGCCATTCATAATTTCCCCGAAGGAATGGCCACATTCGTGGCGGCCATGAACGGCCTGGATGTCGCGTTGCCGATAATGGTGGCGATTGCAATCCATAATATCCCTGAAGGGATAGCCGTTTCAGTGCCGATATATCATGCCACCGGTAACCGAAAGAAGGCCTTGATGTGGTCCCTGATGTCGGGACTGGCCGAGCCACTTGGGGCTATATTCGGACTTGCATTCCTTTTGCCGTTCTGGACACCGACAGTGGGAGCCATAGTCATGGCTGCTGTGGCCGGTATAATGGTGTACATCTCTTTCGACGAACTGTTGCCCGGCTCAGAACGTTATGGGCACCATCATCTAGCCATGTGTGGCGTGATAGGCGGAATGGTACTGATGGCGTTCTCGCTGCTGCTGTTCTGATAAGGGTTACTTCTGATTGCGTGAGGCGCCTGCGCCGAAAAGAAGATGACGGGAACGGTCCCCGGCTTCCGATGCAAGTTTCTCAGGAACGAATTTCCAGTTGGTTTCCACGCGCGGGGAAATCACTCTGCGTTTCTCGACCGCTTTTATAAGGTAGTAACGCAAATCTTTATCGGTGGCACGTATCACTCTTGAAGGAAGCTCCTGGGCAGGGATACCGGCTCCGAGAGTCAGAAGGTCGCCTCCGCCGTTGGCACGGTAAGAGTTGACGGCAACGGTGTATGTGCTGTCAGGGATGAACGGAGTTCCGTCCGACAGCGAAGTAATGGTAATCTTCTGGCCGCGTGGCCGAGTGACATCTACCGTATAGTTAATACCGGCAGCTGAATCAAAATTATACGATGGATTTTTAAGTCTGTTGTCGGTTAATGACGGCTTTTCCGAAGCAAAACGGATCAACTGGCTGTCGGGGGTCTCCGATACCGGCACTGTCCAGAGATCATAGGCCATTTCGAGATAATCCTTTATCTCGCGTCCGGTAAGTTTCATTGTGTAAAGCATGTTCTCATACTTGTAGAGGGTGAACATGTCGGAAACACGCAACGGACCGGCAACGATCGAGGCATCGAACGAGAGGGGAGCGGCGAATGAAATCTGAGCTCCGGATATTTCAAGCTGCAGGTCGTGGAGCAGAGTCATGAACGCGGACGGCCCGAAAAACGCGTCGCGGGTAGAGAGGGTGTCGGTAACAGTTCCCAACTGTCGTTCCACAAAATCGCTTACCGAGGAAAGGCGGTCGGCGAATCTGGCAAGGTAGGCTCTGGAGGGAGTCAAGGAATCTATATCCAGTATCTTCGGTATAATCGAGAGGGTATCTTTTCCGGAGAAATTGCTGGAGAACACGAAGTCTATCACGCCTATGGCGCGGGCATTATTGGCCGGATTGACTACCGGAACTTTTTTTCCGGAGGGTGAGATGACTTCCGACAGAAACCTCTGATGATCGTGCCCCATAAGCACCAAGTCAAGGCCGTCGACCTCCGCCGCCACTTTCATGGATGCGTTTTCTACGACTGAACCGGTAGTTTTCGAGGCATCGTGGCCGGAATGGAAGAGGCCGATAATCGCGTCGGGGGTTTCGCGCTCACGGATTATCGGAATCCATTTACGTGCCGTCTCGGTCATATCGTCGAATCTCAGTCCACTCCACAGGTTTTCAGGTAACCAGGAAGGTATGCCCGGAGTAAGAAGCCCGAGCACGGCAATCTTTTTACCATTGCGTTCAATGACGGTGTAGGGAGTGAGATAGGGTTCTCCAGTGAGTGTGTCGATGACATTCGCACCGAGCCATGGAATATTCATGGCTTTATGGACACGGTCGTAGACAGCATGGCCGGTCTCAACATCGTGATTGCCGATAGTGGCCGCGTCATATCCCATGAAGTCAAATATCTCGGGTACAATATGGGGAGTGACTGTGTCGATGAAGTTATAATAATAGACTGTGGGCTGTCCCTGCAGGATATCGCCGTTGTCAAGAAGGATGACACCGCCGGGATTGGCTGTACGGATGGAGTCCACAGCGGTGACAATGCGTGCCAGACTGCCTTCTCCGGGAGCGAGAGTTATGAAGTTGTAGGGGAAGAAATTCCCGTGGACATCGGTGGTGTAGACCACGGTTATTTTGTTGTCGGAGGAGTAGCTTGCCATGGAAAATGAAAGAAGGAGGAGTGATAATGCGGTTCGAAAAAAGGAAGTCATGACTCAGGTTATTTGTCGGGGATATAGAAGCATTGGATTTTACCGATCTTGAGCTGTCCAACAACTTTGAGCGGAATCCGCTGGGCGTCGTCGGAAATCCAGGCTTCGAGTGGAGAGGATGATTCGATTCGTCCGTTGGATGTGAAACGGAACACAAGTTTTATGGCAGGGTAAATCTTATTGTCTATCTTGACGTTTTCTTTCTTGATATAGGTGATGGTGAGAATCTCTTTTTTCTTGCCTGAGAAGATGTTTAGACTTACCGACTGATTCTGGATGAAGGAGTCGAAATCTAGTTTGCGCAGATAGTAGAATGAACTGAGGAAGTCAACTGCAACACCTTCGGCAGAAAGCTTGGTAACAGTTTTGATGGTCTTGTCGCTGTTTTTAGGACGGCGTAGTCGTGTGGACACACCCTTTACAGAATCGGCATGGCGAGTGAACTTGACAATATCGTGGGTATATCGTCCATTTTCGTTTGAGAGCCGTTCATAACGGGTAGGGGTCATGTCGGTCGGGCGCATGCTTGTGTACAGTGTATCGCGCAGCCGATAGAAATGGTCGGCCCAAGGTTCACTTCTGGCATAAAGACATGCCTTATAGCCGCGGGGAATCCGGGTAAGGGTGATTGTGGCGTTGCCGGCCTGTTTCTGAATCAGTCCCCATTTATACAATACTTTGTAACGGAGTGTCTCCTGCGGAGTTTCTGAGGCGAGAATGCCTGAGATGGAAATTAAGAGAGCTATACAGGATAATAGGAATTTTTTCATCGTCTGAATTTTAAATCGGGAAATGGGAGAGCGTGGCGTGCCATCTGCTCGATGCGTTTGTTGCGCCAACACTTGCGGCACACCGCTATGTAACGGTCGTCGCCTCCGATTTCCACCTGGGCCCCATCTTCAACAAAGTCGCCGTTGGCGTCTATTCGTGCGTTTATGATGGTTTTCTGCCCGCAGTTACATGTGGACTTTATCTCATCAATGGAATCGGCAAGCTCGAACAGGCGCCGCGAGCCCTCGAAGAGGTGGCTTTTGAAATCTGTGCGCAGACCGTAGCATATCACGTTGCTACCGTAATCATCTACTATACGCGCGAGCTGGTCAACTTGTTCGCTCGAAAGGAACTGGGCCTCGTCGACAAGAAACCAGTCAATCACCGTCATCTCGGCCTCAAACATTTCCTGGGCGAGCATGTAAAGGTCAGTATCAGGCAAAATCCACCGGCATTCACGCTGGATGCCGATGCGTGAGCGGATAATATTGGAAGCCTCGCGGGTGTCAATGGCAGGTTTAAGACATGCATATCTAAGACCGCGTTCTTCAAAGTTATAGGCCTGGGTGAGAAGAAGCGCTGTTTTGGCGGAACCCATTGTGCCGTAGCGGAAATATAGTTTGCCTGATCGATTCATTTCTTAGGAAGTGCTATGGTTTGTGGGGGCAAAGTTAATGACATTTTTCCGAAACGTGCCATTAAAATAGTTAATCGGGGTTACTGGTCGGGAGTATATGTTATCCGCAGTATGGAGCGCGTGGAGGGTGTGACAGGGAAATTCCGTGAGGCCCGAAGCCCAGGGAGCCACAGGATGACTTCGCGTCCTGTATGGTCCGTATGCGTGAGCAGCGGGAGAGCCTGCTTTTGGGTGAGAGAGAGTTTGGCATCGGAAAAAATATCGCTGACAAGCCGCGAACCTTTCATGCCGAAAGGCAGAAGGCGGTCGCCCTCTTTCCAGAACCTGACGTCAATGGAACCGGATTTTTCAAGCGCCTCCGCATCGAAATAAGCGCAGAAAGGGTCACGGACCGGATGGAACGCATCAGGGGAGATGAGTTCGTAATGGAATCTTCTCTCAGGGTGGGAAGCAACACTGTCGTCGCTTCTGAGGAGGACACCCCGGGATGAAATCAGTATATTTCCGGCGGGAGATATGAATTTCCGTCCGGAACGGTCGGCTGAGGCAAGCATATCGTCGGTCTGCGAGCGCGTAAAGCCTTCGGGAGCCAGCCATTCATACAGAAGCAAAGCGGCGTGAGATTCCGAGGCGATAAGCTTGTTGAGGTCTATGCCGCCATTCGGGAGGGTGTAGTGCGCACGTTTTTCCTCGATAGTATAGCGATAAAAATCGTGGTTTTCGCTGAGAAGTCTGAGCGAGGAGGTTAGGGCGTTTAATGCATTCTTGCCTTCTCCGGCAGCATACTGTAGGGCCGGGATAACGTGGTGACGGATCCGGTTGCGAGTGAAATCGTCGGAAAGATTCGATGAATCCGTGATGAAATTCACTCCAATGGTGCGAAGATAATCTTCGATTTCCATTCGCGACACCTCAAGGAGAGGACGGATAATGCCGCTGGCGTTGAGCGGCCGCATACCCCTCAGTCCAGCCAGGGAAGAACCCCGGAGGAGATTCAGAAGGAGTGTCTCGGCATTGTCATCGGCATTATGGGCGACGGCGATTCTTCTTATTCCTGTGTCGGCCCTCAGACCGTCGAACCAATGGTAACGCAGATCGCGACAGGCCATTTCCAAAGAGGGGTTACTGGGAGAAAGACGGCGATATTCATCGACGTCAAAATCAATTTTCCGGAAATCGCAGCCAAGGCGCCGGGCAATGTCACGGGCGTATCTTTCATCACGCATGCTTTCTTCGCCACGAAGATGAAAATTACAGTGGGCAGCCACGCAATGGAACCGGAGTGCATGGAGTGCACAAAGAAGAGCCACGGAGTCAGCCCCTCCGCTCAATGCCACTATTACGCGTTCGCCCGCGGAAAGAAGTCCACGGGCGAAAACTACGTCAGCCACTTTTTTCTCAAGCGAATGGCGAAAAGTGATGTCAGCCGACATTATGAAAGAACGTGAGTGACAACCGAATTGTTACTTGAAAGTAACAACGCGGTTATAAATAAAGTTGCTCAGAGTGTAAAAACACATGCCGAGAAGGGTGGACAGACCGTAACCGGAGAGGGTGAATCCGGCAAGGTCAAGCTCCCATGAGGCAAGAGAGGTGTGAGTGGTAAGAAGCCATGTCACCAGAAGCTGGAGTCCATAGCAGAGCATGAAGCCACCGATAAATTTGATTCCTTCGCGCAAAGCGTTGTTTTTAGAATGGAACACCCAGAGTTTGTTCCAGATAAACGAGTTGAGGAATCCGGCCACATACCCGAGAGCGTTGGATACCCATGGATTTACGCCAAGAACACTTTTGCAGGAGAAAATAACCACAAGAGTGATGCAGGTGTTCATTATACCGACGCATATATAGCGCATGAACTGTGATACAACGGCACGCTGTTGGGCAGACATATTAAGCGTAAGATACATAACTTATGGTAAAATCGCGTTTAAGAAATTGAGGAAAGAATATAGTGGGATTAATCGTCGGAAGAGACGGAGGAGGAAGGACGCACGCGGTTATAATAGCGACACGCGCCGGTGAGACCGCAATTCAGGCAATCGGGGCGCCGTGCCTTGCATACGTAGCGTCCATGAAGAATGAGCCAATGGTGGGCCTTTGGCACAATTTCGGCAGGGATATGGCGCATCAGGGTCTGCTCGGTCTGGAGGGGGGTGCGGGAATTAGTGGTGAGACCGATGCGTTCGCTTACACGAAACACATGGGTGTCCACGGCCATTGCCGCTTTTCCCCACACAACCGACAGAATCACATTGGCCGTTTTCCGGCCGACACCGGGGAGAGTAAGTAGCGAGTCGATATCGGAAGGCACTTCACCACCGAAGTTTTCCACAAGAGTGCGGGCCATTCCCAAAAGCGACTTGGTCTTATTGTTGGGATAGGAAACCGAACGGATATAAGGGAAAACATCGTCGGCAGTTGCGGCAGCGAGAGCGAATGGATCGGGAAACGCATCAAACAGCGGAGGAGTCACCATATTGACACGTTTGTCGGTGCACTGGGCCGAGAGTATCACGGCCACAAGCAACTGGAAGGGATTGTCGTAGTGCAGTTCGGTCTCAGCCACGGGCATTTCGCGGCTGAACCATTCAATTACTGCCTGATATCTCTGTTTAACGGTCAATTGGCTTATTTTCTTATTGAAGAAATTAGACCCGGAATATTTGAAATGGTTTAATGCGCGGCCTGGAACTGCTCAAGGAAACGGCGGTCGTTTTCGGAGAACATTCTGAGGTCGTTGACCTGATATTTGAGGTTGGTAATACGCTCCACACCCATTCCGAGGGCGAAACCGCTGTAGATTTTCGAGTCGATGCCGCACGCGTCGAGCACATTGGGGTCGACCATGCCGCAGCCGAGAATCTCGACCCAGCCGGTTCCCTTGCAGAATGAGCATCCTTTTCCTCCGCAGAGATTGCAGGAAATATCCATTTCGGCTGAAGGCTCGGTGAAGGGGAAGTAGCTCGGGCGCAGGCGTATGTCGGTGTTCGGACCGAACATTTCACGAGCGAAATACAGCAGGGTCTGCTTCAGATCGGCGAACGACACGTTTTTGTCAACATAGAGGGCCTCGACCTGATGGAAGAAGCAGTGGGCACGCGCAGAGATGGCTTCGTTGCGGTACACACGGCCGGGGCATATTATGCGGATGGGCGGTTTGGAGTGCTCCATCACACGGCTTTGGACCGAGGAGGTGTGGGTGCGCAAAAGCACATCGGGATTACGATGTATGAAGAAGGTGTCCTGCATGTCGCGTGCCGGATGGTCGGCTGCGAAATTCAGCGCGGAGAACACGTGCCAGTCGTCTTCAATCTCCGGACCTTCTGCCACGGTGAATCCGAGGCGGGAGAATATGGAGATAATCTCGTTGCGCACAATGGAGAGGGGATGACGCGAGCCGAGTGAAATCGGTGAGGCAGTGCGGGTGAGGTCGAGCGAGGGGTCTATGACATCCACAGACTCAACGGCAACGCGGAGCTGGTTTATGCGCTCGGTGGCAAAGTCCTTGAGCTCATTTATAGCTGGGCCCATAGCCTTCTTCTCTTCGGGCGAAATGGCGCGGAAATCGTTGAAAAGAAGCGAAATCTCGCCTTTCTTGCTGAGGTATTTAATGCGAAGAGCTTCCACCTCGTCGGGTGTTGACGCTGTGGCGGAGCTGAGAAGTTCCTTTATTTGACGTATTTTTTCAACCATGGGAGTTAAAAAGTTTTATACAAATATTAAAGGAGAGAACAGTTGGGGGGTAGAGAGATATTGGAACGCGGAATTAATCCATCGAAAGACCGAGGTTGGCCATTGCGGCATCCACATCGGCTGTAAGTTCGGCGTCCTGCTTGTCGCGGCTCACGATTTTGCCCTGCGGATCGAAGAGGATTATGCAAGGGATGGAGGAGATGCCGTAGATGTCGGTGGGGATTGTCTGAGCGTCGAGAATCTGGTTCCACGGGAGCTGATGCTGCTCGATTGCCTTGAGGGTGTTTTCGGGCTGGTCCCATACGGCTACGCCGAGAACTTCGAGGCCTTTGTCGGAATATTTGTTGTAGAGTTCCTTGATTACAGCTGTCTCACGGATGCAGGGGCCGCACCAGCTTGCCCAGAAGTCAACGAGGGTATATTTGCCTTTACCCACATAGTCGCTCAGGCGTGAGGTCTTGCCATGGTATGTGACTTCGAAATCCTTGAACATGTTGCCGGGCTGGGTCTCCTGTTTCTTGACGAGGCTTGTGCGGAGCTTGGCAATGCGTTTGCCTTCCGAGAAAGCGGGGTAAAGAGCCAGAATGGAATCGAGCTGGGGAAGATTGCATTCGTAGGCGCTCTGGAGGAAAGTATAGTAGCCGAGAGCATTGTCGTTGTTGGCGGCTATGAGAGAGTCGGACATGGCAGTGTGGCGGTCTGAGAGCTCTTTTGCGCGGGCCATGCCTACGGAGTCGTCGGGGAGTTGACGGTATTCTTCCATCAGGGCTTTCTCGGCTTTGTTGAAGCCGGCCAGGGATTCATTGAGGGGAGAGCCGGAAACGGCGCGCGTTTCCGAATCAAGAACAATCTGTCCGGGCTCGAGAACTATTGTGCCGGCACGCGAACCGTCGCATACCACCTGGGCCATGACCGCTTTGGCAATCTTTCCCTTGAAGAGAGCCGTGCCGTTTTCAACGATGGTGCTGTCTATTTTGTCGGAAGAATCGTAGTCAACGAGGTATGCCATTGAGCCGTTTTCGGCAGAAGGTACATTGACAGTAACCGTGTAATCGGTATTTTCGTTTTTAGCGCAGGAGGCAAGGAGAAGCGCAACAGCTGCCGGAATAATAATTCTTGATTTCATAAAAATATGATTGGCTATAAAAAGATTAAATCGAGAGCCGATGTAAAACGGCAATATTTCCTACAAAGTTAATCACTAATTTTGAGGTAGATGAAAAATGAAGGTAAAAACTGGTTAAAAAGGCGGATTTTTAAGGAAAAAGCTGTCGGATAATTAAAAATAAAGTATATTTGAAATTAAAATCAATACACAAACCGTTATGGAACAATATCCGCATCTAAACGAACTGCTAAAGAAGAGCATGACGGACAATAGCGAACGACAGGCTCTGACAGATCTTGACGGAGTCTCTTTCAGCTATAAGGATGTATCACGAAAGATTGAAAAACTACATATTCTTTTTAAACACAGCGGCGTGGAGCCGGGTGACAAGGTGGCTCTCTGCGGCCGCAATTCAGCCCAGTGGGCCGTGGCTTTTTTCGGCATACTGACCTACGGAGCTGTTGCCGTGCCCGTGCTCCACGAGTTCAAGCCCGACAATATCCATCATATCGTTAATCACAGCGAGGCTAAGCTGCTGTTTGTGGAGAAGGCGGTATGGGAAAATCTTGACCCGGACAGCATGACCGGATTGTCGGGAGTTCTCAGAATGTCGGATTTTAGCCTTCTGATGTCGAGAAGCCAGGCTCTTGACGAAGCCAGACTTAAGCTTAACGAACTGTTCGGCGGCAAATTCCCGGAACGATATGTGCCTTCCGATCTGGAAATTTTCATTCCGGAGCTTGACGAACTGGCATTAATCAACTATACCTCAGGCAGTACCGGATTGTCGAAAGGCGTGATGCTGACTTATCGGAATCTGGGTTCAAACCTCATTTTCTGTAACGAGCACCTCAAATTTCTTGAGGCGGGTGACAATTTGGTGAGCATGCTACCAATGGCTCACATGTATGGCCTGATGATAGATGTGATATTCCCGTTTGTAAGAGGATGTCATATCAATTTCCTGCCCCGCACTCCTTCGCCGCGCGTAATCAAGACGGCCTTCGAGCAGATAAAGCCCAAGATGATTGTGGCCGTTCCTCTGATTATTGAGAAGATGATTAAAGGAAATGTGTTTCCGCTGCTTGAGAAGCCCATGATGAAAATACTCCTGAAGGTGCCGTTTGTCGACGACCGTCTTCTCGGTAAAATCAAGGATAAACTTTACGAGACTTTCGGAGGCAATCTCCAGGAACTTATAATAGGTGGGGCCGCTCTCAACAAGGATGTTGAGGCATTCCTTCACCGGATTGATTTTCCGTTTACCGTGGGTTACGGTATGACTGAATGCGCTCCGCTTATTTCCTACGCATCGGCTTCGGAATACAAACAGGGGTCGTGCGGCAAGGTCGTGGACCGAATGGAGGTAAAGGTGGCCTCGCCGGAGGCTTCGAGAGTGGCCGGAGTGATATATGTTCGCGGTCAGAATGTGATGAAGGGTTATTATCGCAATCCGTCTGCTACCAAGGAGGTGCTGGATATTGACGGCTGGCTAAACACGGGCGATATCGGAACAGTGGATGAAGACGGCTTCATATTTCTCCGTGGCCGCAACAAGAATATGATTCTGGGTCCGTCGGGACAGAACATATATCCCGAGGAAATAGAAGAGATTCTTAATAATCTGCCTTATGTGGGAGAATCTATTGTGATTTCTGACGGAGGAAAGCTTGTGGCTCTCGTTTATCCCGATTATGATAATGCTGCCCGTGAGAATATTGATGAGGCAGGCCTGGCACAGAAGATGGAGGAGAATCTTGAGGCTCTGAATCAGGCTGTGCCTGCTTACAGCAAGGTATCGCGCATAAAGATGATGAACGAGGAGTTTGAGAAGACACCTAAGCGGTCGATCAAGCGGTATCTGTATCAGCACGCCGACTGATTCTTTGTAGGGAAGTCTATGCGATCCGGAATGGAGATTCGACGGCCGGAGGCCGACGTTCCCAGTCCTGGCGGTCATTGAACGTCGATGTCTTCATCGACGCTCAACCGGTGGCGATAAGGATATCGCCACTCCGTGAGCCGCCTGCGTTATCCTTGTTTAATCAACTTATTTTGTGTTGCCTCCCTAAATACAGCTTATGTATTGAAGCGTTATAAGGGGATTTTTTTAGAAGATATAGCCTATGGCGGCGGAGAAGACGCCGCAGGTGTAGTTCTTCATAAGCTTGCATTTGGCTTCGACGGCCAGACGCATGTTGGGCGTTATGAACCATTCCATGCCAGCGCCAGCATTCAGGCCCAGGCGGTTTGTGCGACGTGAAGTGTCCTCTTCGTTATTTGTGCTTTTGTTTTCTACGAGAGAAAGGAAGCGGGAGTATGTTGAGTAGGAGAAACCTGCCAGGGGATAGAAGTTGCAACGTTTCTGGGCTCCTATGGCTATGGGGAACTGGTTGTCGAGGTTGAAGGAGAATCCGTCGACATTGTTTTTCCGGAAATAATATTCTATGGATGGCTGCACCCTATAGTAGGGAGCAAAACGGTATGAGAAATAAATACCGGCAACGGCGGTGGAGTTACGCGTAGTGTATCCTCCGAGGAGACCAGCTGTCTTTTCATGCTCCGAGGCCATGAGGGTGCCGGGAATAAACGATAGTGAAAGAAGCGCGGCTGTGATAAGCCTTCTTAATGAAACGGATAAGGTGTTCATGGCGAATACTTATTGGAATGATTCACGGCCGGAGCCGCGAAACGATGTCACAAAGGTAAACCATTATCCCGGAATTCATGTTAGGATTAATGACAAATTGTTAAATTTGCGTGTTAATTCAATCATAGAACGGATATGAAAGACGGTTTTCTTAGAGTGGCTGCAGTGGCTCCCGAGATGAGAGTGTGTGATGTAGACTTCAATGTGAAGAAGATAATTGAGGTCATGGACAAACTTGAGGACGAGGGAGTGGAGACAGCAGTGTTTCCCGAGCTTTGTATCACAGGCTACACCTGCGGCGATTTATTCATGGACCGCACTCTTCTGAATTCGGCGGCTGCGGGTCTCGAAAAGATTGTCGAGGCATCGCGAGGCAGGAATGTAGATGTGATAGTGGGTGTACCGATTGAGATTTCCGGCGCGCTTTACAATTGCGCGGCATTCGTTCATGACGGTGAAAAGACCCTTGTGGCCAAAACCTATCTTCCTACTTACAGTGAATTCTATGAGCGACGTTGGTTCGCACCGGCGCAACCGGAAATGAGTTGCGGGATATTTGAAAGCCACGGAGCTAAAATAGGTATAGAGATCTGCGAAGATCTGTGGGCGACAGTTCCACCATCGTCGCGTATGGCTCTTGAAGGAGCGCAGGTGATATTCAATCTGAGCGCATCTGACGATGTGATAGGTAAGAACGGCTATCTCATGCAGCTGATAGCGCAGCAGTCTGGCAGATGCCTCTGCGGTTATGTTTATGCTTCGGCAGGGTTCGGTGAATCGACCACCGACGTGGTTTATCTTCCGAAAACAGTAATTGCAGAAAACGGATCCGTGATTGCATGCAACGACCGCAGGAAATTTCTTGAACATCCAGTTACTATAGCAGACATAGATATCGAGGCAATAAACCACGACAGGAGGCATACATCGACGTTTGCCGAATGCCAGAGAAATGAGATAGGAGAGACCGTGGCTGTACCCTTCACCGTTGGCGGTGAAAGCGCGAGTGACCTGAAATACCGTAAAGTGGATGCTCACCCCTTCGTCCCGTCGGAAGACACTATTCTTGATGAACGGTGCATAGAGATCGCGACAATTCAGGAATGTGGACTTGCACGACGGCTGAATGCCGTGGGCAGCAACAGGATTGTAGTGGGAATAAGCGGCGGACTGGACTCTACGCTGGCCCTTCTTGTGGCCCACAGGACTGTCAAGGCACTGGGTGGAGATGTAAAAGACATAATAGGCGTGACGATGCCCGGATTCGGTACTACCAGCCGCACTTACGACAACGCTCTGAAGATGATGACGCTTTTAGGCATAACTATAATGGAGATACCTATCGGAAAGGCCGTGATGCAGCATTTCTCGGATATAGGTCAGGACCCCGACAAACATGATGTCACGTATGAGAACAGCCAGGCAAGGGAACGCACCCAGATTCTCATGGATCTCTCCAACAGACTCGGTGGAATCGTTCTGGGAACGGGAGACCTTTCGGAACTTGCTCTCGGCTGGGCTACCTACAACGGCGACCAGATGTCGATGTATGGCGTCAATGCGGGGGTGCCTAAAACGCTGGTGAAGTATCTCGTAAGGTGGTATGCCCAGGCTTGTGAAAACAAGGAACTGCACGACACGCTTATGAGCGTGGTAGAGACTCCGATCAGCCCGGAACTGACACCTCCCGATGAGCACGGCAACATCGAGCAGAAGACGGAATCGTTTGTGGGGCCATACGAGCTCTCCGACTTCTTCCTGTATTACATGCTTCGTTATGGCTTTACTCCCCGGAGGGTCTATAGGCTGGCCCGGAAGGCATTTGACGGGAAATATGACGGCGCGACCATTCTGAAGTGGATGAAGACTTTCTACCGCCGGTTTTTCACACAGCAATTCAAACGCTCGTGTATGCCCGACGGCCCCAAGGTGGGCAGCGTAAGTCTATCTCCGCGTGGTGACTGGCGGATGCCGAGCGATGCCTCTTCGGCGGTGTGGTTAAAGGAAGTGGAACTTCTTGAACGTGAACTTTAAGCAGATGAAGAACGTTGTATTTGAAATGGTTAAAATCCTTTTCTTAAATACAATGTTATGAAACTGAAAATTTGTGCCACAGCTATAACCGGACTTCTGGTTGCAGTTCCGGCAATCGGTCAGCAACCGGCCAATCCCGAGGCGGCTATCCGCACTGTGATGTACGGCGGAGTCGGGCCCGTGATTTCTGGTTCCGAGTCTTATTCACGGCTTCCGCAGAAAGCACGTGAGTTGATTGAAGAGACTTTTGTAGCCTACGGAATGCCCGTGACTGTGGAGCAGGAGTTTGCCGACAACACTTACGAGGTGGAGTTTGCCGAAGGTACAGAAATTGAATTCAACGGCAAAGGCGACTGGACCGAGGTTGATGCTCCCGGTAACCGCACACTTCCTATTTCAATTGTGAAATCTCTCCTTCCTGAGCGCGCTTTCAAAGAACTGCTGAAGAAGAAACAGGCCGAGAATGTAGAGACCATAAAACATTCCGGAATGGGATATAAAGTAGAGCTACGCGAAGTGGAGTATGACAATCTCCGCTTCACCGGCGACGGCCGCTTGATTTAAGTGATTTGCGATATTCGACAGAATAAAAAGAAGGCGGTGGGTCAGATGATTTGACTCACCGCCTTTATGGTTTTTAGGGGGGATTTATTTGCGGAGGGCTGCTATGGCGGCGTGGAGGGAGTTGAGCTTGGACTCGGCATCGGCGAGTTTGCGGCGTTCTGCCTCTACAACCTGAGCGGGAGCGTTGGACACGAAGCGCTCGTTGGATAGCTTTTTGAGTACGGAGGCCTTGAATCCTTCAAGGTAGTCCACGTCTTTACTCAGCTTGGCAATCTCGGCTTCTACGTCGATATTGTCGGCGAGGGGTACGTTGACCTCAAGTGTGCCTACCATGAACGCCGCGGCCGCGGCGTCCTTGGCTGCGTTGTGGTTGACTTCCGAGAGGTTGGCGAGCTTTATGCACAGAGCGTCGGCGCGCTCGTCCCATGTACCGAGAAGATTGAGCGCAAGAGCCTGCTTGTTGGGAAGGTTCTTTACGGCGCGTACATTTCGCACGCCGTTGACGGCCTCCTTGACGGTCTCCATGAGATTGATAATGGAGGCGTCGGGAGTTCCGGCAGCAGGAGTGGGGGCATACATTATAGATTCTCCGGGACGGCGCTCGGAGATGTGCTGCCAGAGTTCCTCGGTGATAAATGGCATGAATGGATGGAGAAGACGGAGGAGCTCGTCGAAGAAACCGAGAGTATCGGAAAGTGTCTGGCGGTCTACTGGTGAGCCGTAGGCAGGCTTGACAGCCTCGAGATACCAGGCCGAGAACTCGTCCCAGAACAGGCGATAGACTTCTTTCAGGGCCTCGGAGATGCGGAATTTGGCCATGAGGTCGTTTATCTCGGCGATTGACGCATCAAGACGCGAGCGCATCCACTGGGCGGCGAGACGTGATGCCTCGGGGCGTTCGGCGCTTTCGCTGACTTCCCAGCCCTTTACGAGACGGAACGCGTTCCAGATCTTGTTGCAGAAGTTACGTCCGGTCTCACAGAGTTTCTTGTCGAAGAAAATGTCGTTGCCGGCGGGAGCGGAAAGCATGATTCCCACGCGTACACCATCGGCGCCGTACTCTTCGATAAGCTGCAGTGGATCAGGTGAGTTTCCAAGCTGTTTTGACATTTTACGGCCAATTTCGTCGCGCACAATGCCTGTGAAGTATACGTTGTTGAAGGGTTGCTTGCCTATAAACTCGTATCCGGCCATGATCATGCGGGCCACCCAGAAGAAAATGATATCGGGACCGGTAACAAGGTCGGAGGTGGGATAATAATACTGCATCTCCTTGTTGCTCGGCTCGAGTATGCCGTTGAACAGGGTGATAGGCCAGAGCCAGGAGGAGAACCAGGTATCGAAGGAATCTTCATCCTGACGGAGGTCGGAGGCATTGATTGCAGGATTCTCGCGGCGTGCAAGCTCAAGGGCCTCATCGGCATCCTCTGCGACTACGAAAGAGCCATCGGGGAGATACCATGCGGGCACACGGTGTCCCCACCAGAGCTGACGCGAGATACACCAGTCGCGAATCTCGGTCATCCATCTGCGGTAGGTGTTCTTGAATTTCTCGGGGATAAATCTCACGACATCCTCCTCAACGGCTTCGAGGGCCGGCTTTGCGAGGGAATCCATCTTGAGGAACCACTGGTCGGAGAGGCGCGGCTCGGTGACGGTGTCGGAGTTGCGTTCGGAATATCCTACCTTATTCTCGTAGTTTTCTATTTTTTCTATAAGTCCGGCTTCCTGAAGATCTTTGGCAATCTGCTCGCGGCAGGCGAAACGATCCATGCCAACGTACATTCCGGCGGCTTCGGAGAGGGTAGCGTCGTCGTTGAAAATGTCGATGGATTCGAGATTGTGTTTCTGACCAAGCATGTAGTCGTTCATGTCGTGGGCCGGGGTAACCTTGAGGCAACCGGTGCCGAATTCTATATCCACGTAGTCATCCTCGATCACGGGAATCTCACGGCCTACAAGGGGCACAATCACGCGCTTGCCACGGAGATGCTGGTTCTTCGGGTCGGCGGGATTGATGCACATGGCGGTGTCGCCCATGATTGTCTCCGGACGAGTAGTAGCCACGATTGCATAACCGTCCTCGCCTACAATCTTGTAGCGGAGATAGTAGAGCTTGCTGTGCTCCTCTTTATATATAACCTCGATGTCGCTCAGGGCTGTGCGGGCTTTGGGGTCCCAGTTTACCATTCGCTTGCCTCGATAGATGAGTCCCTTACGGTAAAGGTCGACAAATACTTTGATTACCGATTTGGAGCGGATGGGGTCCATGGTGAAGGCCGTGCGCTCCCAATCGCATGATGCGCCGAGCTTACGGAGCTGTGTGAGGATTATGCCGCCGTATTTCTCGGTCCAGTCCCAGGCATGCTTCAGGAATTCCTCGCGGGTGAGGTCGGTTTTCTTAATTCCTTCTGCAGCGAGCTTGGCTACGACCTTAGCTTCGGTGGCAATGGCTGCGTGGTCGGTGCCAGGCACCCAAAGAGCATTTTTGCCGTCCATTCTGGCGCGACGGACAAGAATGTCCTGAATGGTATTGTTGAGCATGTGACCCATGTGAAGGACTCCGGTGACGTTTGGAGGCGGAATCACGATACAATAGGGTTCGCGACTGTCGGGTTCGCTATGGAAAAGATTGTGGTCCATCCAGTAGGCATACCATTTGTCCTCGACTTCCGAGGGATTGTATTTTGGAGCCAGCTCGTTCATATTGGTAAAATCTTATTGCAAGAATGCTGTTAGCTTATAAAAAAGATTGCAGGCCGCAAATTTACTAAAAAATCTGCTTCCTGCAATCTGTTTGGTGACAAGAGAGAAGTATACGGGCTGAAATATCAGTCAAAGATTTTATCCCAGTCCTTCCAGACGGCCTCGTAGCCGAGAGCGCGGATTTCCTCTGTGACTTGAGCGGGGGTGCGGGAGTCGGAGACCTCGAACTGCTCGAGAGCCTCGGGGGTGGAATAGTAACCTCCGGGTTCGGTCTTGCTTCCGGCGCTCATGGAAGTGACGCCGAGTTTCATCATGTTGGCGCGGAACTCGGGCGTCTCGCGGGTGGAGTAGGAGATGTCCACATCGTGATCGAAAATGCGGAATGCGAACGTAAGCTGGGCGAGTTCGCGGTCCGACATTATGACTGAAGGCGTGTATCCTCCCTCGGCAGGGCACATACGGGGAAAGTTTATGCTGAAACGCGTGCGCCAGTAATTTTTCCGCAGATAGCGCAGGTGACGGGCCATCATGGTTACATCCGTGCGCCAGTCCTCGAGGCCTATCAGCACACCCATTCCTATCTTGTGGACCCCGGCTGCTCCCATGCGGTCGAACCCGTTTACGCGCCATTCGAAAATGGACTTCATACCACGGGGATGGTAATTGCGGTAGTTGGCTTCATTATAAGTCTCCTGGAAACATACCACACCATTGAGTCCGCTGTGGGTGAGGCGCTCGTAATCGCGCTGCTTCATCGGCATCACCTCGATGGTGAGATTGTTGAAGTAAGGGCGCGCAACTTTAAGCACCTTTTCCAGATAGTCCACACCGTTGAGGGTAGGGAACTCGCCGGACACTATGAGGAGGTTCTCGAACGGGCCGAGGCGGCGGATAGCCTTGCACTCATTCTCAACCTGCTCAAGCGTGAGGGTGACGCGCTCCAGGGGATTATGATGATTGAAGCCGCAGTACACACAGTGGTTGGTACATGCGTTGGAGACATACATGGGGATGTACATCGAAATGGTTTTCCCGAATCTCTCGAGGGTATAACGGCGTGACAGCGCCGCCATCTGCTCGATATAAGGGGTTGCCGCAGGAGAAATCAGCGCCATGAAGTCGCGTACAGTGGCGACCGGCCTCGAGAGAGCCGCCTCGACATCAGCCGAGGTCATGCCGAGAATCTCCTGAGTGGTGGCGTCCCAGGAATACTTTTTAAGTTCGTCGTAAAACATTTCCGGATTATTTAGCACAATCGTCTACGAGCTTCTTGGAAATTCTCATAGCGCAGAAGTTGGGGCCACACATGGTGCAGAAATGGTCGTCGCCCTTATGGCTTTCCACGTAGTAAGTGCGTGCGCGCTCGGGGTCGAGCGAAAGGTTGAACTGGTCTTTCCAGCGGAATTCGAAGCGGGCACGGCTCATGGCGTCGTCGCGCACCTGTGCACCGGGGAAGCCTTTTGCCAGGTCGGCGGCGTGGGCGGCAATCTTATAGGTCACCACACCGTCGCGCACATCCTCAAGGGTGGGGAGGGCGAGATGTTCCTTGGGGGTGACATAGCATATCATGGCTGTTCCCATCCACGCAATCTGTGCAGCTCCGATGGCTGAAGTGATATGGTCGTAGCCGGGTGCGATATCGGTGGTCAACGGG